>SAMEA104315435__coassemble_539_pt1 | contig 37667 bp, 28 predicted proteins | sample SAMEA104315435__metabat2_low_PE_020 | metagenome-assembled genome bin SAMEA104315435 (sample SAMEA104315435) | gut metagenome | biome: Monkey gut; feature: monkey-associated habitat; material: faeces | place: China | collected 2013
CTGCTGCTGCTGCAATTGACTTCTCACCTGATGAAGAATTCTTATACTGCTCTAATGCCGGCGAGAATAGTGTTGCTACATATAAGATTGATAAGAATACCGGACTTCTTACACTTATGACAGTTCTTCCAATAAGTGGTGATTATCCAAAAGATATTCATATCTTCCCTGATGGTAAACATCTTGTAAGCCTTAATCATGAATCTGATTCAATCACATTCTTTACATTAGACAGAGAACGTGGACTTCTTGTTATGAATGGTGCTCCGTTAAAGATTGAAACTCCTAACTGCATTGCATTCAAGAAGTTAGATTAGTATTTTATAAAAGAAAGAGGATTTATAATGGAAAAAATTGCAAGTTTTACAGTTAATCATCTTGATCTATATCCTGGTATATATGTTTCAAGAAAAGATAATGTAAATGGTAATGTCATTACAACTTTTGATCTCAGAATGACAAAACCTAATGATGAACCGGTAATGAACACTGCTGAGATTCATACAATTGAACATATTGGTGCTACTTTTTTAAGAAATCATAAAGAATATGCATCAAAGACAATTTATTTTGGACCTATGGGATGCCGTACAGGATTCTATCTCATTCTTGCCGGTGATTATGAATCTAAAGATATTGTGGCTCTTATTACCGAGATGTATGAATTCATTCGTGACTTTGAAGGTGATATTCCAGGTGCAAGCCCAAGAGATTGTGGTAATTATCTTGATCTTAATCTTGGTATGGCAAAATATCTTGCAAAAAGATATCTCGACAATACATTATATTCAATTGATGAGAAACGTCTTGTATATCCTAAATAGGATATATAACTGATAGATTTTAATTAATATCAGAATATTATTGATTATAACCTTAGACTGTTACAATCAATAATTGCAAACGGTCGCAAAAAACAAACGTAAAAATATGATTGTTTGTTTTTGCGACCGTTTTTTTATAATCTATAAATATTATAATGATGCTTGTTTAGCTTTCTTTGCCTGTATAATTCTTAATCTTAGTCTTAATATAAGACATACTAACAATGTGACACATAGAAGTGTGCATATTGCATTAATTACAACATTGAGACTTCTTATAGGAAAGAGTATTCCTTCAATAATGTATGAAAATGCAATTATATAAGAGAATATCTTCTCTTTCTTCTCATAAGTACATTTCTTTGAAAAAATATCTATAAGTTCCCATATTGCTGCCACAAACATTAATGTGATAACGATTCCTTCTCTTGTTACTATATGTTTTGCTAAAAATCTTATTACTTCCATATTACCTGCCTTAACTTTCTATATTATTTACTTAATCAATCACATTATAAACTACTTGCAAATCTAAAGTTTTTATTCAACCTGTATAGTTATTATGTGTTGTTATCATCTGTAATTATCATTCCTGTTCATCTTTTGTATTCTGTGTTAATAGCAATTATCTGAATTCGTAATCAATCTTAACATTATTATTCTGCGACTCTATCTTCGCACATGCTCCACTTATAATTGGCATCATAGGTGCTAAATGTCCTATATTAGCGTCCATAATAACTGGAACATTGTATTCACCTATAACTTCAAGCACTGCATCATACATATCAAGTCCCATCATCTCAGGCTCATATATCTGCATAAATGGTCGTCCTATTATGAATCCTTTTGTATACTTGAACCATCCTGAATGTTTAAGATGCCACATTGCTCTTCTTATGCTCATAACATTAAGATCACAACATTCAAGGAACCATATTATTCCATCTTCCTTATATGTATCTGCGAACTCTTTTACTCTGTCATAAGAAGTTCCTGTGAGATTAACAAGACAGTCTACACATCCACCAAGAAGTCTTCCTGACATCTCTACTCTGTCTGTCATACTCTTTCCAATATAATTCTTAATAACAGTTCGTTCTGTAACATTATATGGTTCAAATGGATGTTCTTCATCTTTTAGTGACTTTTTCTCCCACATATCATAGCTGTATACAGACTTTATCTCACCTCTGAGAATTCTATATGCATCATCTAGAGAGCTATGCCATGGTTCCATACCGAATGCAGGTGCACATGGTCCATATATAGCTGCTGTGTCACATAGTGTATTTAACAAAAATGTAAAGTTGGTATTATCAGAATATCCCATATACCACTTTGGTTTAGCTTCGCTTATTCTGTCGAAATCTACATAGTCAAGAATCTCACACATAAGCTCTCCTCCACCACATGATATTATTACATCACTGTTATCTGCTATATAGTATTCTGTAAGTTCCTTACCACATTTATCTGGTGTATTACTTATTCCAATTCCTAAAGCTTCATAACAATTTGGACCTGTAACCAGTGTATATCCCATCTCACCAAACTTTGATAATGCATTATTAAATGCACTCTTATAAGGTTCAGTTGCACATCCAAACGATGGTGCGACAAATCCAATTCTGCCATTATCTCTTAGATTATCCGGATATCTCATATCTCTCCTCCTGCTAATTATTATAATATATCTATTAATATAATACTCTTTGATATGGTACTTTTTAATATAATACTTTTTTATATTATACTTTTTTATACAATACTTTTTGGTATTATACTTTCTAATATAATACTTTTTGATATTATATTTTTTAATATGATACTTATTATGGCACTTATTTAAGATTAAACAAGCTACAATATTTATTGCTATCTATTCTTTCCCATTCTGTGATAACTGCCACAATACTTCTCCGACTTCTTCATCCTGTGTTATATCATATACTATTGAAAAACAGTCTTTAGCAGGTTCAATATCTCCATCACCTAATAGAAGCTGTCCTACTCTGAATACAATTCCTATTGTATCAGAATCAGGTCCTGGTGGAATGTCCTTTCCTATAATTATCTCCTGCATCTCTTTTACATTACGTTTTATAAGAGGACGTCCTGTTGCATTAATTATGAAGCCAAGTTCATTATTCGCATTCTCTGTTTCATAATATATATTACTATATTGATATAGAACTGCTCCTGTGTCAGGTTCAAGTTTTTCAACATAATAATAGCCATAGTTTCTATATATCCTTGCCATTGTTGCTCTTGAAAAAGCATATCTGTATGCTATCTTCGTCATCGCAAGAAAATCTTCAAGTCTATTCATATTACGAAGTATCTCACATTTTTCGAACATTGTATCAATGTCAACTGGATTCCATTCAAGTGATGTGTTAACCGCATCTAATGCCTTTTCATACTCTCCTACATGTGCAAGCACATAAGCATATACACGATAGAATTCATGCATCTTAAGTTCTGTAAAAAGAATCTCTTTTTGTGGTCTCTCATAATATGAATATATATATAATTCAACCACATGATTAAAACTATAATATTTGGCATCTTCTTTTTCAGGATATTTATCCTTAATACTCTCTATATAATCTGCAAGAAGTGTAACTGCTTTTTCATAATCTTTTTCATCGATAAGCTTTAACACTTCTTCATATTGTCTTGTATCTTCCATGCTCTCTTCCTTTCTGTCTTCTCTACGTCATTGTAATCTGAACATATATACAGATTACAATAATATATAATTACTCAATCACATTATCGCTTTATTCATCAGTATTAAACATCATTTTAATTTGATAATATAAAATGTTTGTATATCATTCAAGAATACATAATATCAAAACGAACTATATATCTTTTATTCATATCTTAGTGCTGCATAATAACAGTTATCAGATATATAATAAATAGATGTCCCGGATAAAAAATATAGAAAAAATACTTTAATGACGGTCCTTTTTTGCCATTATATAAAGCTATAGGAAGTGCCGCTACTGCACCATACCTCTGTATCCCTGTATATAATCCTACATTGGTTGCAAATATTGCAATAGCTTCCCACAGTTTCTTACCTCTTACAAGATACAGCATCATTATAAGCAGGACTCCAAATATACTATAATCCGTATTGCCAAAATATGCAACAAATGATGCAACAATATATATAATTCCACTTAATCCTTTGTTAAGCCTGTCAACAGCCCATACAACTATAAGTCCAAGCGACAATGTGAAAAATACATTTTGATGTGCAAGTGTAAGTTTCCCATAAAATGCCAAATCAAATGGTATCTCTGATATTAATGCGAATATAATAAGTCGCATAAGATATCTTTTGACATCATGCGTATGGATATACCCTTGGACAATCAGAAAACAGAATATTGGGAAAGCAAGCCTTCCTATTATTCTAAGCAATATAACCTGTGGAAAAAATACTGCTCCTATATGATCAATTAACATCAATATACATGCAAATATCTTAAGTGCAAATGTTGAAAGACCATATTTTTCAATTATCATATCATAATCCAACCTATTCACCCCACTTTATTTTTATATTCACTGCTTTTGTCTATTTATGCTTTTATCACTAATTATGATGTACAAGCACCAGAACTGAACGTGGTTCTACTTCAACACATCTATTACTAATAATCACTTCATTCTCTCCTGTATATATGACTACTTCATATTCACATTCTTCACTTTGGTCAGGAATCGCAAAAGAATGAGCTTCCCAATGCATATTAAATGCTATATAGATATCATCATCACACTCATTGCCATCTTCGCCAAAAGCATATAATCCACTTAACAATATTCCTATATGTCTCTGGTAGATTTCCATTCCGGGATACCATGCTTTTTCACTATGTAATGATATATCAGGCATACCTCTTCCTTTATAATCAGCAAGTTTTAATTGCTCTTTCTGATGTAAAACAGGATGTTTTTTTCTGAATCCTATAAGTTTTTTTACGAATTCAAAAATCTCTGAATTCTTCTTAATCATACGCCAATCAAGCCAGCTAATAGCATTATCCTGACAATATGGATTGTTATTGCCACTTTGACTATTGCCAAATTCATCACCCGATAACAACATTGGTATAGACTGTGACAAAAAAAGCATACATAGTGCATTTTTTATCTGTCTATTTCTAAGTGCCAGTATTTTTCTATTCCTTGTTGCACCTTCTATTCCACAGTTCCAACTGTTATTATAATCTCTTCCATCTCTGTTATTCTCACCATTAGCTTCATTATGTTTACGTTCATAACTTACCATATCCATAAGTGTAAAGGTGTTAGTATGTGATATATAATTAACTTTTGCAACATTATATGGATTATCCTTAAAGCAGTTAATAAAAGCATTTACCTGATTTTCATCACCTTTTAAGAACATTCTTGCAGTATTCATAAAACTGTCATTATACTCAATAAGATTATTATTATCTCTAATATACTCATGCGAAAAATCTATATTCCACCAGCTATTGCCAAATATCTTCACATCAGCAAGTTCCGGCACTTCTGCTATAATCTTCTCAACATCATTATATGAGATAATATGAATACCATCTATATGATATTCCTCTGACCAATATTTTATTGAATCAATAACCATTGATGGATTCGTTCCCTGTGCATAAAATTGTTCTATAATAACTTCTATTCCGTTCTTATGAAGCTCTTTTACCATATTCTTAAATTCTATTACCTGTCCACCCGGTTTTTTATCTGAAGAATATGACATCTTTGGTGAAAAATAATATCCACCGGCATATCCCCAATAATTAGGATTATGATCTATAAACTCATGCACAGGCATAAGTTCTAATGATGTTATTCCAAGTTCTTTAAGATATGGTATCTTCTCTATAATCGCTTTATAAGTTCCTTTATTTCTAACTTTTGATGCATACCCACATGTAAATCCCTTTACATGAATCCTATATATAATCATATCGCTATAATCTATCTTAGGTCTTTTATCATCTTCCCAATTATATGCGGCATTATCTATAATAACGCTTCTATATATATCATCACTTGTCACTGTAAGTGCCTTGCTATAAGGATCTGCTATAACTGCTCCATCTATTCTATAATTATATGTATAGTTTTTAAGATTACAATTAGATAGTCTGACTGCCCAGACATTACCTAATCTATATTTTTGTTCAAAAGGAATAATAATATCGGCATTACTTTCTATATTATCTTTCTCATAGAGCAGCAATTCAATTGTTGAATTATGTGGTGCAGTTATGCAAAAATTATAGCCCTTTAGTATATAGCTACATCCTTTCACTTCATATATACCACCAGAAATATTCATCACTTATCCCTCTTCTGCTCTTCTATTTTTTCATTAAGTTCATTAAGATACATCCATCTATCCATTTTTTCAGATAGAAGATTTTCTGTTTTTTCTTTTTCTTCTGTTAAATCTTTTAACTTAACAAAATCTGTTGCGAACTTAATCATCTCATCATCTATCTCACTAAGTCTAGTTTCAAGTGCTGCAATATCATCATCGATTGTCTCAAATTCTTTTTGCTCTTTATATGTGAATTTAAGTTTTTGTACTCTCTCTTTATAATTCTTTTCTTCATCTGCTTTTTTAGTAACAGTTACTACCGGCGTTTCTTCTTTCATAACTTTTTCATGATATTCTGTATAACCGCCTTCATACTGTTTTATAATACCATTACCTTTAAATGCAAATATTCTGTCAACTGTTCTGTCAAGAAAATATCTGTCATGTGAAACTGTAATTACAATTCCATCAAATGTATCAAGATAATCTTCAAGCACATTCATCGTTGATATATCAAGATCATTCGTAGGCTCATCAAGAATAAGTACATTAGGTGCTTCCATAAGGATTCTAAGAAGATAAAGTCTTCTCTTCTCGCCACCGGATAATCTCTTAATAACCTGATATTTAAGCGATCCTGTAAAGAGGAACTTATCAAGCATCTGTGATGCTGTCACAACTCCATCATCTGTTCTTATATAGTCTGCAACATTAGTAATATAATCAATTACTTTTAGTTCCTCATCCATATACTCATTCTCCTGTGAGAAGTATCCTACTTTAATAGTATCACCAATCTCAACACTGCCAGAATCAGGTGTGATAACTCCTGTGATTATCTTCATAAGTGTTGACTTACCACATCCATTATTTCCAACGAATCCTACATGACTATTTTTAAGAAATATATATGAAAAATCATCAATTACTTTTTTATCTCCAAATGACTTTGATATATGCTCAAGTTCAATTGTCTTCTTGCCCATTCTTTGTGAAAGAGAATTCATTGATACACTCGCATCTCTTTGTGGACCTTTTGCTTTGCTCATCTCTTCAAAGCGATCTATTCTGGCTTTCTGCTTAGTACTTCTTGCCTTTGCACCTCGTCTTATCCACTCTATCTCTTTTCTTAATATACTCTGTCTCTTTCTATCCTGTGCAGTCTCTATATTAAATCGTTCTTCCTTAAGTTCAAGGAATCGTTCATAGTTAGCATTATAACTATATAGTGAACCATTATCAATCTCAACAATTCTATTAGTTACTCTGTCAAGAAAATATCTGTCATGAGTTACCATTATTATTGAACCCTTATATCTTCTAAGATATTCTTCAAGCCACTCTGTCATCTCACTATCAAGATGGTTAGTCGGTTCATCAAGAATAAGTATCTGTGCCGGAGCAAGGAGTACTGCTGCAAGTGCAATTCGTTTTCTCTGTCCGCCAGATAATGTATTAACATTAAGACTTATATCATCAAAACCAAGCTTATTAAGTATACTCTTAGCATCACCTTCAATTGTCCACTCATTCTCTTTAGTTGTATTACGCTTTATAACTGCATCAAGAATTGTATCATCCTTATCAAATACCGGATTCTGTGGAAGATATTTTATAATAACATTATTGCCTTTTATAACTTCACCACTGTCAGGCTCTTCAAGTCCTGCCATAATCTTAAGCAATGTAGATTTACCTGTTCCATTAATTCCTATAACACCAACTTTTTCATTCTCATTTATAGAAAAATCTGCATTTTCAAATAAAATCTTGTCTGTAAAAGCTTTTGTCATTCCATTTATTGTTAACAAATTCATAATAAAACCTCACAATTTTTCTCGCCTTTTGTCTATTACAAGTGTAACATACCTTTTTTTGTATGGCAAACCTTTTATCCTGCCGTTTTTTCAAACCTATTTTATCTCCCTTTTGACTTATTGACATAACTGTAATTTTTTCTTAAAATATCTATAAATTTTAATTAATTTTTTACGATATTTATGTATACTTTGTGAATTATATAACTGTTATTCTGGTAATACATAGATATAAAAGGAGTGGGGAAATATAATGATAGAAAGAAGAAAATCAAAAAGAATGGATATATCTGTATCTATCAAACTTAAAACAATTCAAGAAAAGGCTGTTTCTACAGATATTAGTGACAAAGAATTCGTGGTTCATGTTATCAATATCTCAAAAGATGGTATAGCATTCAAATCTACTGAGAAGATGGAACTTAACACATTCTATGATACTACTATTGAATTGTGGAACAAAGAGACTTTCGATGCTGTCATTGAGATAATTCGTATGGAAAATCTTGGTGTGCCTGAGACTACTTATGGCTGTCGCTTTATTGGTATCAATGCTATTAAACAATATCTTATAGATGTTCACCAGATAATTGAAGAGAACTCTGATAGTGATAAGTAGCTTGTTCTAATCAAGAATTAACTACGTTTTAACTTTATTTTGTGTTGTTTCGCTATCTAAGCAAATGATAACTTTATTACGTTGTCATATCTTAATATTTGAATAAAAACAATAGAATATACAATAAAAAGGAATGTAAACTTTGATATGTATCCAAAATTGCCTGTGCATATCACTTTTACATTCCTTTTATATTATCTTATCAATTCTCTTTTATATTGCTTTATCAATTTCTTTTATACTGCCTTATCAATTCTCTTTATATTGCCTTATTAGCTCTCTTTTATATTGCCAGCCAGATTTACTTTATAAACATAGCATCCCCAAATGAGAAAAATCTATAACGTTCATCAACTGCTACCTTATATGCATTAAGAATATTATCTCTTCCTGCAAGTGCTGATACTAACATTACAAGTGTTGACTCTGGAAGATGGAAATTAGTTATAAGACAGTCAATTGCCTTAAACTTATATCCAGGATATATGAATATGCTTGTATCTCCACTTGTTGCAGGAATCGTTCCATCCTCAAGTGCTGCCGATTCAAGTGTTCTTGTACTTGTTGTTCCTACAGCAATAATTCTTCCACCATTCTTTCTTGCATCATTAATCTTCTTAGCTTCTGATTCTTCAATCTGAAAATGTTCTGAATGCATATGATGTTCAAGAATATTCTCAACTTTAACAGGTCTGAATGTTCCAAGACCTACATGTAATGTAACACTCGCTATTGTTACACCTTTTTCTTTAATCTTCTCAAGTAGTTCCTTAGTAAAATGAAGTCCTGCTGTTGGTGCTGCTGCCGAACCTTCATATTTAGCATAAACTGTCTGATATCTGTTCTTATCCTGAAGTTTATGTGTAATATATGGTGGAAGTGGCATCTGTCCAAGTTCATCAAGTATCTCTTCGAATATTCCCTTATATCTAAACTGAATAAGTCTGTTACCATCATCAACAACTTCAAGTACTTCGGCCTGTAGCTTGTCACCACCGAAGTTAATTATAGTTCCCGGTTTTGCTTTTTTACCAGGTTTTACAAGTACTTCCCATATATCATTCTCACGTCTCTTAAGAAGAAGTACTTCTATATGTGCTCCTGTACCTTCCCTCTCTCCTATCAGTCTTGCCGGAATAACTTTTGTATTATTAACAACAAGACAATCTCCAGGATTAAGATAGTCAATTATATCCCTAAAAATCTTATGTTCTATCTCACCTGTTTCTTTATCAAGTACAAGTAATCTTGAACTTGAACGATCCTCTAATGGATCCTGTGCAATAAGTTCTTCCGGAAGATAAAAATCAAAATCATGTAAATTCATAATATTCTCTCTTTTCTATATATAATGATGTCGGGGCAAAAATTCCCAACTTTGATATCTGCATAATTATAGCATAAGGAATAAGCAGTGTAAAGAATCGGATTAATGACTTTTTCTTCTAAGAATCAGTCTATAGATTTTAATGATTCCACCATATCTATTCTGTTAATCTTCGCATACATAAACAGATTGACAAAGATTGCAAAAATAAATGTTATAACAACACTAAGCACATAGCTTAATCCACTTATCCGACAATCAAATGCTATCATATCAACATCTATACAGGATATTACAAATTGTAACAATGCACGCCCAAGTACCAGACCGAATAATGCACCAAAAGCTGTAAGTACAAAATTTTCTCTAAATACATAAGCCGCTGTTTCTTTTGGATAGAATCCAAGAACTTTTATCGTTGCTATCTCTCTTATACGTTCAGTGATATTAATATTAGTAAGATTATATAATACAACGAATGCAAGTGCTGCCGCCATAAATATTATCATCATAATAACATAATCAAGACTTGACATCATATCATTAAACATCCCTTTAGTATCTTCATTAATCTCAACAGAACTTATATTATAAATAGCAAGTAATCTTGCTATAATATCTGTACTCTCTGTATCTTTGTCAAATTGTGCATATATCGTATTATATGACAATTCTTCAGTACTATCATCTACAAATGTATCTTTGTTCACAAATATATATGTATATATATAATTCTTACATATACCTGATATCTTAACATCAATATTAGTGCCGTCAGAATTCGTGATTGTAATACTATCACCTTTTTTCAGTTTCATCTTATCGGCTATTTTTTTAGTAATGACTGCCTCACCTTTTGCAGGATATGCGATAGTCTTACCGCTTTTTACATCTATAAATCTATATTCCTTTTCAAATGCTGCCACATCTTCTGCAACTACAACATTAGTCTTTTTTCTTTCATCATCTGAGCTTATATCAACATTCTCAATATGCAGATATGCATATTCGCTAAGGTAATTTCTAAGTTCATCTTCGAATCCATCAGGTTGTTTAGACAGCTTACCTTCTCTTACAGATATTGCAGCATCGTATATTGCAATATCATCAAATTGTACATTTACAATATCTCCAAATGAATCAAGAAGTCCAAGTGCTGCTACTACAAGTGCTGTACATCCACTTATACCTAGTACCATCATGATAAATCTCTTCTTATATCTAAAAACATTACGAATTGAAACTTTATGTAAAAAACTTAATCTTTTCCATATAAAAGTAATTTTCTCAAGCATTATGGTTTTTCCGCTTTTTGGTGCTTTTGGCCGTATAAGTTCTGCCGGTTCGCTTCTAAGCTGAGATATACATGACAGATAGGTCGCTCCAATAGAACATATTGCCGCTGATACAAAAGATATAATTGCAAGTTTTATATCCCATACGTATGTCAATTTTGCAAAATCATATATCATGCCATACGCAGTCCATATAACTTTTGGAAATGCAATACTTCCAATAACATATCCTGCCAAAGCTCCACCAAGTGCTGCTGAACCTGCATAAAACAGATACTTTCCAAGTATCGCTTTTCCACTATATCCAAGTGCTTTTAACACACCAATCTGAGTTCTCTGTTCTTCAATCATTCTAGTCATTGTAGTCATGCATACAAGTGCTGCTACTGCAAAGAAAAATACCGGGAATACTGCTGCTACCTGATTAACTATATTACTATCATTATTAAAACTCACATATCCGGTATTAGTATCCCTGCCAAGAACATATACTTCCGGTTCTTCAATATTCTTTATAATCTCATCTACAATGCCTTTCGTAACAGCATCATACTCAGTAATATCAGGATCTATTCCCATACTTTCTATTGCCTGATCACACAGGTTGTCATATCTATCTTTTGCTATGCTCTTTGCTTCATTTTTTATATCTTCTTTATGTGCTTCTATATAGTCATCATATTCATCTGAATATATTTCACCTTTTGAATTCATACGAAGATATATTACAGAATCATAATCTGCATTATATGCTTCTCTCATAAAATAAGCAAATGCAGCTACTTTACCATTACCTTTTGTAGAAGTGCCTCTATCAGCATTAATATACAATGGTGATTTAACTGTACCAACTATTGTATATTCGCCATATTTGAACATCTCTTTTGTATCATCATCATTAGAATCAGCAATTACAAACTTAGTTCCAATGTCATCTGCATCATAATATTCTGAATCTACAACACATTCTCTATCATTTTGTGGCAGTCTGCCTGACACAATAACCGGTGTATTAATCTCGTCTGTATAAGAATATGTCGATATAACCACTTCTGTACCATCTGACAATGTCTGTATAACATCTGTATTTATCCCACTTTTAGCTAAGACAACTTCATCAGACTTCTCAAATCTTAGATAATCGTCTCTCTCAAACCCAAGCGTTGATATAATTCTGTAATCATATAATCCTGTTTTGTTAAAATACTTATCTGCAGTAAGAACCATATCTGCTCTACAGACTTTAAGTCCTGCAAACATTATTACTCCAAGCGCAACGATTGAGAATATTGCAAAATATCTTCCAAGGCTTGATTTTATCTCCCTTAATGTACTTCGCTTTAACATAGATCTCATTAGTATATCCTACTCCATTCCATCACTACCACAATTACATATTAGTATATCTTAAACATCTTAAGTATCTTAATAGTTCTTCGTGAACTACCCACCACCTAAAGGTAGTGGGTTTTACACTCTAGCTTATAAATTCTATAATTATTACATATTCTTTCTTCTACTTAACAGTTATTCCTGTATAATAATGTTCAAGTATCTCTTTATAGTCATATCCTGCATCTGCCATACCTTTTGCACCACTCTGGCTAAGACCAACTGAATGTCCACTTCCCTGTCCGGCAAAATAATATGTATTACTATCAGAAGGTACAATTGTTGGAAAATTGGTTATATTATCTTTACTAAGAACCATTACCTGTTCTATCTCACTATCTATCTTGACAGTTTCACCATCTGAATTAATAACATAAGAATCTTTTAATTGAACTTCACTATTTCCGTTGGCTGATATTGTATATACTTTATCAGGATCATCTGTGCTCTTTACTATCTTGAATTTGGTTGCCGGTAATGATAATGCAGTTCTCACTTTATCGCCTGATATGCTCTCTTTACCTGCACTTCCTGCAAATCTTACTGAATATGCATGTTCTGATTCAGTCCATATATCAACTTTTATATCTTTTATACTTCCAACTGATAATCCTGCTGCCTGAAGCTTACTTCCAATCTCACTTGATGTTAGTTTTACAATCCAAGGTTTTTTCTCAGGAAATAATTCATATATATCTGATACTGAACGCAGATATCCAACAGGTGTACTCCATACATCTTCTATATTCTCAGTACTTCCACCACTTGTTGAAAAATAGTATCCTTTTACAACTTCGCCATTATAATAGATCATCTGACCTTTTGTATCATTAACTGCCTGATTCGAAGATGACTTTTCTGCAAGATATCCTCTATATACCTGACTTGCCGTAGTATCTACAAGAGTATATCCTTTTTTTATAATTGTATCTGATGTATATCCGGCTGTCAGATATGCATAACTTCTGGCACAGACTGCCTGTGCTTTAAGTGCTTCTATATTCCACGAAGACACCATCTCGCAGGGAACTACTCCATAGAGATATTGCTCTATATCTGCAATATTAACTGCTGTAAGTGTACCATTTCCATATCTTCCAATCTCTATTCTTCCTCTATATTCTCTATCTCCAAGATCTATCGCATATACACCTTCAGAATCAGCATAAGCTGCTTTAAACTGAGGATAAGCCGCACTCTCCGATGCATCAATTATAATACTTGTGTTATCATAACTCATCTTCATTCTAAGTCCATCTTCACTGACAGAAGATGAGAATGTATAACCTGCACTTTCAATAGCTGAATGAATATTCTCAAGTTCGCTTATATCACCCGTCTCTCCAACAAAAAGTTTATAATCTCCACTTTTTCTTACTGCTGCATACGCATTATAACCAAGCCCACAATAATAATTGGCTGCTTCTCTCGCTGAATCAAGACTTGAAAATCCTGTATCACTGACATAGTAAGATGCATTATCTACACTGAATCTAAATCCTGTACTACTATTTAATGTTATATCTGATGAATATGTATTACCTGACGAATAACCCAATATAATGCTCGTATTTTCTATATTAATTGCTGATACTCCCGAATAACAGCTCACTAAACCGACTCTTATATCACCTGATGCAATAGCTGCATTAGCTGTAATATTTGTACTATTTGTTTTTGAAAAAATAAGAATACTGCACAAAAATACCGATACTACTTTTTTTAATCTCATAGTCTATTCCACCCCGCCCTTTCATTTTGTGCAAAAAGCCACACTTAAACCTATCGGCATTAAATATGGCTTATATAATACTTATTCTATATTTTCATCTCTTAAACTGATCTGCACAGCTATTAAGAACCTGTTCACTATACATGAATAATACATCTGCATTTTCAAAATCCACATACGAAGAGAGAACAGTAGGCGATATATATCTTATATCAATGAGAACCGTTTGCTTATATTTTTCTGCAAGAAGCGGTGCTAATGATGAGCCAAAAGAATCTCTGAATATAATTAGTCTCCTATCTGTATCAGCTTTCGCATTATCTATTGTTACAAGTGAAAGAGAACCGCCAAGATACATCTCATAAGGATCTCTTCCGGAGGCTTTACCCATATCATATACAGGCATCGACACAGCTTCTCCTGTATCAGCATACGTTACTCTATAATCATCAATAATATCACTTGTAAGATATCTTATAATGTCAGGCTTCATTGACAACGCTCTCTGACCATAATAGACTCCATAGAATTCTTCATTGCCTGTATTTACCTTATAATCTTCTATATCATCATTAGATATATCATTATCATATTCTGTCATTGCATCAAGTATCTGCTTTGCTATATCTACAAGTGTCTCCTGTCTCCAATGAATATCTGTTTTATAATAATTATCTATATTAAGAAGATTACTAATATCAATATATCTGGCATAATCGTCCATTCCTATTCTATATAGCTGTACAAATTCATCATAGTCAATATATGGATACTCTACTCCGTCTGTAAGATAATAATTCTTATCTGGAATTATACACATATATACTCTGTCTTTTCTTTCATCATCTGGCATATTATTAGCTTTATTAATATCATAGCTGCTATTACTATCTTTACTAACATCATAGCTACCATTACTATCTTTACTAATATCATAGCTGTTATTACAATCTTCACCAATATCACCATCACTGTCAATATCACTATTTGCAGTATCTTTGATATTATAATTCTCATCTTGTATATAATCTTCGATATATATATAATTATCACAGATATATCTCATCTGCCTGATTCCCCAATTAACTGATTTATAATCAATAACATCTTCAATCTTAGCTGCATATCCATCTTTTACATATATATTATTAACATCTTTTTTTCGCATTATATTAACAAGAAGCCATGAATTAAGCTTTCGAAATGTTTCTCTCTGTGGAAATTGATCTGTCACATACTTATCAAAATTATTCATATAACTTCCATTTATAACAGATGTCACTGTAATCTTAGGTTTTTTAGTAAGATTTCTTCTCTCACTGACAGAATATTCTATATCGCTCTTTCCCCACAGCCACAGTGCCATCACTACAATATATATTGAAAAAAGACCTATAATCTTCATATTCTTCATACGTCTATTCAACCACAGACACCACCTTTAAAATCTAAAATATAAAAATGGATTATACGAACCACTTACAAGAAATGCTGTCACTGCTACCATTATAAGCATAATTGCCACAACTTCGCATACATCCATAATCTTATCTATATATTTATTCTTTCTTGCTTTCATATATATACTTATAGGAATATGTGTAGAGCCAATAACTGCCATTAATATAATAATGCCATAGTTCTTAATGCAATAGAAAGTCTTAATTCCGCTTAATGCAACACTATGTCCAAACATCATGCATATAGTATCAATTCCAGATGCAATATTATCTGCACTGAATATTACAAAACTTATCATCACAATAATGCACAGATAGATATGCCCGACAATTTTTGTCTTCTCAAGATATGTCTTAAGTATATATTTCTCAATTATTAAAAAGACTGCGAAATACAATCCCCATATAATAAAATTCCATGCTGCACCATGCCATAGTCCTGTTGCCATCCATACAATCAGAATATTGAAGATATATCTTATATTACCAACTCTGTTACCACCAAGTGGTATATAGAGATAATCTCTAAAAAAACTTCCAAGTGTAATATGCCACTTTCTCCAGAATTCTGTCGCACTCTTTGCTTCAAAAGGATGTCTAAAATTCTCTGGGAAATCAAATCCTAACATACTTCCAAGTCCTATAGCCATATCACTATAACCTGAAAAATCATAATATAACTGTAATGATACACTAATAGCATATATCCATGTATATATAACAGTCTTCTCATCTGTATTATTATATTGCACTACTATCTCGCCAAGTGTATTAGCTATTATTACTTTTTTGAAAAGTCCTATAACCAATCGTCTTATTCCATAAGCAATCTGTTCAATACTATATTCTCTATCTGTAAGTTTTGTCTTAATATCTGTATATCTTACAATAGGTCCTGCTATTAATTGTGGAAACATAGTTATATACATAGCAAGATTAATATAATTTTTCTGTGCTTTTACTTGTCTTCTATATACATCTATTGTATAACTCAATGTCTGAAATGTATAAAAACTTATTCCTACAGGAAGTGCAACTTTTAATAATTCTATATTAAGTCCGGTTATATTATTAAAGTTCTCAATAAAAAAATCTGCATATTTATAATATCCAAGTATGCCAAGACCAAATATCACTGATATTATCATATAGCCTTTTGCCATTTTTTTATTATTTTTAACCTCATAAGAATATTCAATAAGAAGTCCTAGTATATAATTAATACTAATCTGTATTATCATCAATATAACATAACGGGGTTCTCCCCATGCATAGAAAAACAAGCTCCCCATTAGGAGAGCTATGTTCTTCATGCGTCTTGGTACTATAATATATATTATCATAAATACCGGTAAAAAACAGAATAAAAAAGGTATGCCTGAAAATAACATATTTTATTCAAAAAGCTGATCTACTTCAACTTTAACTCCTTCTATTTTTTCTGACGCTATATCTTTAAATGTTGTAACTAAATCATCTGCTCCATATGCGTATGCAACATAATCACCTGTTGATATAATCACAAGTCGCTCTGGAAAACCACACATAAATCTTGCTCCAAGAATGTCTGTCTTTAATGTATCTACAAATGAATCCTTGTCTGCATCTTTAAGTTTTAATGCTGCACTTGTATATGTGTTAGCATTAAGCATATGTGTAAGCGATGCTGCATCACTTATCTTACCTTGAAGTTCTTCCGGAACAAGAAGACTATATGTTAATGTATCTGTATCTGTAACATCTACACTTCCTGCTTTATTTTCTACTGCATTACCTGTTCCGCCGCCTATTACTTCGAACTTATCGCTTTCAGGAAAGTTGTCCCAGATAACATTAAGTATCTCAACTGCTGATGTATATGAAGATGTACTGCCATTATCAGATGATGAGCCATCTTTCTTACCACATCCTGCAATACTTAATATAGTAATCATTGATATTAATAGTAACGTGATTGTTTTGTTTTTCATTGTTAGTTCCTCCTAATCATCAAAAAAATTGGTGTTGGGTAGCTTTTAGTGTAAAACGCTGCATATCATACGCTGCTTTTAATTATTTTCTAAGTTCAATTCCAAGTGAAGCTAACTCTTTAAGTATCTTTTCCATAACTTCATTAATGTCTTTATCTTCAAGAGTTCTGTCTTTGGCTCTAAATGTTACTGAATAAGCAACTGACTTAAATCCGTCTTTAATCTGTGCTCCCTCATATATATCGAACAATTTGTAACTTTCAAGTATGTTTCCACCACGTTTTTCTATTGCTTCTTCTATTGTTCCAACAAGCATATCTTTTGGAACAAGCATACTTATATCTCTTGATACTGCAGGATATTTGGCAATTCCTTTGAACTTTCTGTCAAATGAAGCAAGTTCTACGATTGATGGTATATCAATTACTGCAATATATGCTCTTTCACCTATTGAGTAGTTATCAAGAACGTATGGATGAACTTCGCCAAGGAAACCTACTACTTTATTATCGTATACAATATTAGCCTGTCTGCCTGGATGAAGGAATGTCTTACCTGCATTAGGATCACATGTAATCTTCTCTTTAAGTCCGACTTTTTCAAAGAATTCTTCTACAACACCTTTCATTGTAAAGAAATCTCCTTCTCCATACATACCAAGAGTAAATTGCATTCTCTCATCTGGCAATCTGTCAAGTGGTAATTCGTATGGAATATAACTATTACCAAGTTCATACAGACGAACATTCTTATTTCTTCTATTATAGTTAGTTGAAAGAGATGATAACATACCATTAAGTAGTGATGTTCTCATTATACTGAAGTCTTCGCCTAATGGATTTGATATTGTAATTACTTTTCTAAGGTCTGAATCCTGTGGAATAAGTAATTTATCAAATACTTTTGGACTTTCAAATGAATATGTCATTGCCTGACTGAATCCTGAGAATTCTGCTATATCTCTTGCAACAGCTTCAACTCTCATCTTGAATGAAAGCTTACCTTCTGTTGATTCTCCCTGTGGAAGTGTCATTGGAATCTTATCATATCCATAGAATCTTGCAACTTCTTCTGCTATATCTGCCATACAATGAAGATCCTGACGGAATGTTGGAGCTATAACTTCTCTTGTCTTCTCATCATAACCTAAGTCAATCTTCTTAAAGTAATTAATCATTGTCTCTTCATCAATATCTGTTCCGAGTAACTTATTAATTCTCTCTGGCTCAAATTTTACACGAACTTCTTCTCTTACTTCTGGATATACATCAACTACACCGCCAACAACTTCACCTGCTCCAAGTTCTTCGATTAGCTGACATGCTCTATTAATCGCTTCTATTGCATTGTTAGGATCAAGTCCTTTTTCAAACTTACCTGATGCATCTGTTCTTAAACCTAATTTTTTGCTTGACAGACGGATATTAGTACCATCAAAACATGCTGCTTCAAATAATACTGTCTTAACATCATCTGTTATCTTAGAATTCTCTCCGCCCATAATTCCGGCAATTCCTACTGGTTTATTAGCATCACATATCATAAGAATTGATGAATCAAGTTTTCTAACCTGACCGTCAAGTGTCTCAAACTCTTCTCCATCTTTTGCTCTTCTTACAATGATCTCATTGCCTTCTATTGTATCCATATCATAAGCATGCATTGGCTGACCATATTCTTCCATTACATAGTTAGTTATATCTACAAGATTATTGATTGGTCTGATTCCACTTGCTCTTAATCTGTTCTGCATCCATTCAGGTGATGGTGCAATCTTAATATTCTTAACCATTCTTGCTGTATATCTTGGGCAAAGATCTTTAGCTTCAACTGTAACTTTTACATAGTTATTAACGTCTTCATCATTGCCTGTCTCTTTTACTACAGGTGGCACGAATTCTTTGCCAAATGTAGCAGCAGCTTCTCTTGCAATACCAACTATACTATAACAGTCTACTCTGTTTGAAGTAATCTCATATTCGAATACTACATCTCTAAATCCAAGTAATTCAATAGCATCACTTCCTACTACTGCATCTTTTGGTAAAATATAGATTCCTTCTTCTGGGGCAAGTGGATAGAATTCTCTTGATGAACCAAGTTCTTCGATAGAACACATCATGCCATTTGACTCAATTCCTCTTAATTTACCTTTTTTAATCTTAATTCCACCAGGTGTCTTTGAACCATCATGTCCACCTGCAACACGTCCTCCATCAAGAACAACTGGAACTTTATCACCAACAGATACATTAGATGCACCTGTAACTATCTGTGTAGTTGTATCTCCAATATTAACCTGACAGATAATAAGTTTATCTGCATCAGGGTGTTTCTCTATACTTTCAATCTGACCTACAACAATTTTGTCGAGATCTGCATCAAGTTTTTCAAATCCCTCTACTTTTGTTCCTGTAAGTGTCATTGCATCTGTGTATTCCTGAGCTGTACAATCAAGTTCAGGTACATATGCTTTTATCCAAGATAATGCTGTATTCATAATCTATATTTTCCTTTCTTATCGCTTTTTAAACATCAAAACTAATCTTTTTCTTAATTATATGTTAGAACTGTTTTAAGAATCTTTCATCATTCTCATACATAAGACGCATATCATCAATCTCATATTTTAACAATGCGATTCTCTCAAGACCTACACCAAATGCAAATCCCTGATATTCATTAGTATCGATTCCTCTCATCTCTAGAACTCTTGGATGAACCATACCACATCCTAAGATCTCTATCCAGCCTGAACCTTTACACATTCTACATCCTTTTCCTCCACATTTAAAGCATGTAACATCCATCTCTGCACTTGGTTCTGTGAATGGGAAATGATGAGGACGGAATTTAACTTTAGTCTCTTTACCAAATAATTCCTGTGCAAATACTTCAAGTGTTCCTTTTAAATCAGCAAATGTAATATTCTTATCAATTACAAGACCTTCAATCTGATGGAATGATGGTGAATGTGTTGCATCAACTTCATCAGCTCTAAATACTCGTCCAGGAGCAAGCATTCTTATAGGAAGTTTTCCTTTTTCCATCTCATGAACCTGAACAGATGATGTCTGTGTTCTAAGAACAATCTTATCATTAATATAGAATGTATCCTGTTCATCTTTTGCAGGATGATTAGCTGGTATATTAAGTGCTTCAAAGTTATAATAATCATATTCAACTTCTGGTCCTTCAACAACTTCATAGCCCATTCCAACGAATATTCTCTCAACTTCTTCTAATGCTATTGTATTAGGATGACGATGTCCAAGATTGCTTTTCTTAGCTGGAAGAGTAACATCTATAGTCTCTGATTTTAATCTGAGATCAAGTGCTTTTTTCTCCATATCTTTCTTTATCTCATCAAGTTTTTCTTCAATTGCTGTTCTTGCTTCATTAACAAACTGTCCAACCATAGGTCTTTCTTCTGCCGGAACATCCTTCATTCCTTTTAATACGCTTGTTAATTCACCTTTTTTTCCAAGATATGCAACTCTTATATCATTTAATTTGTCAAGAGTTGTTGCTTCCTGCATCTGACGAATTGCTTCTTCTCTAATTTTTTGCAATTTTTCTCTCATTATAATTCTCCTATCTAAACAATAATATATATTGGGTGCATTTTCCTCGTTGCAATAAAAAAGACTCATCCCAATGTAAGGGACGAGTCTGATATCCGCGGTACCACCCTGATTCTCATTAATGAGCTCTCATATACGTAACGTGTACTAACGTCATATCCTACTATCTTCAGATATGAAGCTCCAGTGTGAAATTCAATTATCTGAATGAACCTGAGAGAACTTACAGCCGGTGATTCTCTCTCTCTGTTGGAATACAGTAATCTACTATGCACTTTCACAGCTTTTAATTAATATACTATACACATTCTAAACACTTAGTCTGAATCTGTCAACCATTTTTATTTTTTTACTTTAAATTTGTGAACCATTTTTATTCTTTTACTTTGAATTTATGAACCATTTTTATCCTTTTGCTTTAAATTTATGAACCATTTTTATTCTTTTACTTTGACTTTTTATTAATAATACTACTTTTCAAATTTGCACTTGACTAGAGTAATATACAGTAATATCAAAGCATCAGCTATATCATACAAATTGATTATTATAAATATGGCAAACATCCCGATATGAAATATATAGATATAATAGTCACTATATCCGATAGCAATCTGGTATCAATACAAGATAATTAGTTCTTGCTCTTCAAACATTAGATATGATAGAATAATAAGTGCAGAATTTTTAGCAGGTGCAGGCATATAGATGGCGCTTCTATATGTCTGCACTATTTATGACTTAGGGAGGACTTTTATATGGGTATTATTAATATAGCCAGAAAATTTATGGATAAGATGAATAATGATAACATTGGTGCTTTCTCAGCACAAGCCTCATTCTTCTTATTTTTAAGCCTGTTTCCCTGCCTGATTCTGTTACTTACATTAATTCAGTATACACCTATAACCAAGGCTTTTCTCTTAGAAACTTTGGTGCAGATTGCACCTAAGAATACTACGCCTGTTATAATAACCATACTTGATGAGATGTTTGACAAATCATCCACAACACTTATCTCCTTCTCGGTTATATCAGCATTGTGGTCTGCAGGCAAAGGATTCTTCGCCATAACCAAAGGTATTAATGTTATCTATAAAAAACAGGAAAACCGTAACTACTTTTTACTAAGACTTATATCAGGTTTTTATACATTAATCTTTATTATACTACTAGTCATATCTCTTGTATTATTAGTATATGGCAACAAATTGCATCACTTTATTGCCGGCACTTTTCCTTTTCTTGAAGGATTTTCCGGTTGGCTTATAAGTATACGAATTTTGCTTGTATGGTGTGCATTAATGCTTTTCTTCCTACTTTTATATAACTTTATTCCAAGCAGAAAAGGAAGATTTAACAAACATAACAGAAGACACTTTTTTACATTTGAGTTTCCGAAAAAACTTCCAGGTGCTGTATTTGCTTCTCTTGGATGGATGATTTTTTCATATTTCTATTCACTATATGTAGATAATTTTAATTCAATGTCATATATGTATGGAAGTCTTACTACAATAGTTGTCTCTCTTTTATGGCTATATTTTATAATGTATATCCTCTTTATTGGTGCGGAGATTAATTCATTCATTGAAGAAAGACTTAATGCAATGTCTGACAAAAAGCTATTATAATATAGACTCTTTATAATATAACTTCTTGCATATTATTATATATTTTAAGGGGCTTTTATTCATCTTTTATATTGCACAAATCAGTTTCTTAATAAAAATGGCACTAAGTTCATTATACATCTTATAATGTAGGTGAACTTAGTGCCATTCCTTCTTATTGTATCTCTATTTGCATACTTATTCGTACATCAAGCCACAATATCATAATACTAATCATATAATTATTTGTATTTTTATCTGCATATGTATTTGTACTCTTTATTAATATCCTTACTCATACTTTTAATATACAGTCTCAATATTAGTTTCCTTATAGAAGAATTCAAGTATCTGTCTGTAATTCATTGTCTCTACCATCTTAGATACTGCATTTTGTGACATTCCTACTCCATGACCATATCCGCCACCTTTTATCATATATCCGCTAAGATTGCCATCATTTAATATTGGATCAAAATATATAAATGCACTCGGAAGAAGACTGGCACTATATGTAGTTTTATCTTTTTTATTAATAACAAGACTCTCATCTCCAAACAAAGCTCTTATATTATACTCTCCAGATACTAAAACCGTATTGTCCGTTCCTGTTATCTTAACTTCGTCTGCTATGCCACCTGTTTTTCTCTTTGTAACTTCAATATTCGTAATTGTTCCAACTGTACTAATTGGAATGGATACAAATTCACCATCTTTTAATGTTCTCACACTATTTTTTGCAGCTTTGTATCTTGCATTAATATTACTATTTACAATGCCACTAATATCACCAATTCCGGCTACCGCATCCCATCTAAAAAAAGCAAAGTCAGAATCATACGCTGTTGCATCAGGATTATCTATGAATGTTCTAAAGCTAACTTCATCTGTAAGATCTTTTTTCTCATTCATCTCATTAATAGTATGGCCTGTAAGATATGGATAACTATCCGGATTATCATTCCATATTCCAGAATCAGATGCATATCCACACGAAGTTGAATAATAAAAAGCCTCAATCACATCACCTGCGTACTTTAGAACTTCTCCATAAGTCTCATTAACTGCTTTTACAGATATATCCTGCTCATTGATATTATTATATACCTGATAAGCAACACTATCATCAACATGTGCTCCATACATACTATATGAATTATTAAGGATCTGTATATAAGCATAACTTCTTGCACATACTGCCTGAACTTTTTGTGCTTCTTCACCATATCGTACAGGCATCTCACTTGGCACAACTGAATATAGATATTGCTCAAGTGGAAGTTCGTTAATTATTACAAGCCCTGATTCTGTCCTTGCAATCTCTACATCTCCACGATATGCAGGAATTCCCTGACTTCTTGCCACAGAATTAATCTGTATTCTTGAAGACTCTTCATCAGGTACTATCTTCACTCGTCCTTCCGTCAGATATCTACTCTCATTATCAACTGTAACTGGTGTATTCGCATCATAATGTTCTGTTATATCACCATAATTAACACTAAAACCACCTGTACATGTAAGACTGACATTATTATGGAATATTGATGTATATCCACTGCTCATAATAAGCACTCGTATATTAGATGCTGTAAGACTTCTGTCTATAACTGCTGCACATATCTTTCCATTAGCAACAACAAATTCCTGTAGATCATATCCTACAAGAATATCTGACTTCTTCATCATCTTGAGTTCTCCATAACTCCTATACACATTAAAATTCTCTTCTAAAGGAACTTTACCATACTTTTCAACTTCTATATATTCATCAGTTACAGATAATATTTTACCGTCTATCTTATCTGACTTAAGATGAATCTGCGTTACTGTTCCATCTGTTATATACAGATCTGCAATGCTGCCTTTATCTATCTGACTATCTGTATCAACTTTATATTCTCTATTGATACCTTCTATATATACTCTAAGCTCATTATCGCTATATTCTGTAACATATACATTATTATATGTAATCTCATCACTTACAACTGCTTTTACATATATAAGTTCACCATCTTTTATAAAAGCATTAACTCTCTTATCTCTATATTCATCGCCACTTATTCCATCTGCTTCATATATACCATCTTCACCAGTAACAATATTATGTGAATCATAATTACCACATATAGTTACTTCTTCATAATTGCCAATTCTTTCAATGTCAAAATATGGTATTATCGCATCGTATATAAGTACAAAATTTTCAAATGATATTTTTTCTCTGCTCTTTTTACTTCGTATTGCAAGACCTGTCATCTCTTCAACATCATCTGTCTTAATATTCCTGTTATCAAACAATACTTTCAAATCTCCATATGTAAGATAATCTCCTGCTTTTTTATGTTTACCAGCTTCAAAATCTTTCTTATAATACATGTAATTCATATATTTTACATACCAACTATCATCACCATCATAATGGTTGTCCATCTCGGTATTCTCTATTGTTGATGATGATACCTGTGCAAGCGATATCATTCTGGCATACATACCATAATTAACTGTATCTTTGTCATCATTCATTCCTCCCCTTACAAGAAATACAATTACCATAATCATTATTATTGAAAAAACAATACCACCAAGTATAAGTATTTTCTCAAGTTTTCCAGATCTATACATTCTCTCGTCTCCCGCCATTATTTATTTCAGCCTGAATATTATACTTCTACATTCCATTACTATGTGAATTACTCTCAAAACTAAACTTCGGTAATTCTTACTTAAAAAATTAATATGTCATCCTCTCTATTATTATGTCTTATTTTCTCTTAATGATATCTATACTATATACTTGCTATACTCTTACTCTTGCTATTTTCATAGCTTATATAGCTCTATGTTATCATTTTGGCATACATGATATTCATATTTTGTATATTCTTAATATCTGTATTACTTATTTTATATACTTTAATATTCCTAATAGCTGTATTACTTATTTTAGTACTTCAATATTCTTAATAGCTGCATTACTTATTTTAGTACTTTAATATTCTTAATATATGCATTACTTATTTTATATACTTCAATATTCTTATATTCTCTTTCGGTATATATCAACAACAAAAAAGGCCTTTTTAGAAAAGATATTAAATATCTTCTCTCAAAAAGCCTTTTTCAAATATCCCAAAATGCCGGTCCTACCCGTTTGACGCCTAGCTAATGCTAGGTGGGCAACCGCATCTTAACATCTGTCTTCCACTGCGAAAAGAAAATTCGAATTAGTAAGTGGCCTGACATCTGAGAAGAGATCTAGGAATCCCATTGAACGTAAATGTAGGTTCAAATGGATAAGGTTGTCGAACATCCCAGGAATAGTAAAGCACGTTCTCTTTGCTACTGAGAACATTATAGTACATATTATGCTTATAATCAAGGCTATGATTCCATTTATACTAAAGTTCTATAAGTACAACTTATTTTATTAATATATTTAATAAGATTTATTAAATTTGTGTCTTGACAAATCACTTTTTTCGTATACTACTTATTTTTTTCAATAGAATCCAGCTTATCACCCGATAATTTGATTATATCATCAAGTTCATCCATCTCGATATTCATAAGTTTTGCAACTTCTTCTCTTGTAGGTTTTCTTCCAAGATCTTCTTTTAACATATTGGCACAGTCATTAACAGCATTAATTCTATTAACAACTTTATCACCAACAAGCTTATCACTCTCTGATTCATCAATTACATTCTTGATATGTCTTATTGTATGTTTCTTAATATAAGCATCTATCATATCAATATCATTAAGTTCTCTGTTGATATCTGTAATTGCCTGTATAAGTCCAATATTGCCTTCCTGAATCAGATCTCCGTATGCAATCCCTTTTTTAGTATATGGTTTTACCCAGTCAACTACTTTTGTAAGATAATGTTCAATTAACATATTTCTTGATATCGCATCATCTCTTTTAATACATTCCATAATCTCTTCTTCAGTAAGTTTTCTGACATTCGTCATATCATCCATATACATATCAAAGCATATCGCTTCTTCTTCCTGCATCTCTATTTTTTCTTCTTCGCTTGGTGTCTTACCATCTTCAAGAGAGATAGCGCCAACTTCTTTCTCCTCAGCTTCAAATATTCTAGATGCATCTTCGTCTTCCTCATCTTTTTCATCATACAAAGTATCCTGTTCATTCTTGTCTTCGTACTCCCACTCTTTTCTCTCATATTCTTCCCCATCCTTCATAACTTTTATCTTATTAAGCTTAAGATAAGAATATATAAGCTCCATCTGCTTCTCATCAAGATTCATCTCTCTAAACATATCATCTACATCTGACAGATTAATCTGATTATTATTAACTCTCGCAAATTGAGTAAGTTCTTCTATATTTTTTGAAAATAATTCCTGTTCATTCATTTTTAATATCCTCCATACTTTTCATTTATTATAACACATATACCATTCTATTGACAAATCTCGCTTACTCACTTATGATTATTAACGGAAAACAAATATCAAAGAAAGAAGGATTTATTTAATGAGAATAGCATTAATTAATGAAAACAGCCAGGCTGCAAAGAATAGCATGGTATACGAAACTCTTAAAAAAGTAGCAGATGTTAAAGGTTATGAAGTAGATAACTACGGAATGTATTCAGCTGATGATGAAGCTCAGCTTACATATGTTCAGGCCGGTCTTCTTACAGCTATCTTAATCAACAGTGGTGCTGCTGACTTTGTTGTAACAGGATGTGGTACAGGTGAAGGTGCAATGCTTGCATGTAACTCATTCCCTAATGTACTCTGTGGACATGTTGTTGATCCATCAGATGCATATATGTTCAGCCAGATTAACAATGGTAACGCTATCGCTCTTCCTTTTGCAAAAGGATTTGGATGGGGTGCTGAATTAAATCTTACATATATTTTTGAAAAATTATTCGAAGGCGAACCAGGTGGTGGTTATCCTAAAGAAAGAGTTGTTCCAGAGCAGAGAAACAAGAAGATTCTTGATGATGTTAAGAAGATTACACATGTTGATATGCTTACAATCTTAAAGACTATTGATCAGGATTTCTTAAAAGCAACTGTAAGTGGAGCTAAATTCAAAGAATTATTCTTTGCTAATTGCAAATGTCCTGATATCAAAGCTTATATCGAATCAGTTCTTGCTTAATATACAAAATCTTACAGATTTATAAAAAAATGGCGATTCACAACATAATACATATACCAACTACCGGTAATGTGCATATATTGTGAATTCGCCATTTTTTGTAGTATTTTTCTAATTTATTTTGTATTAGTTTTTCGGTTGCTCTTTTAAACTTGTTTTGTATTGGTTTTCTGGTTGCTCTTTTATACTTATTTTGTATTAGTTTTCTGGTTGTTCTTTTATAATAGTTTATATTACTTAGTTATATATTGGATCATTCCAGGACCAAGATTATCATTTGGTCTGCTTATAAAACCAAATTTTTCATAAAAAGTATCTCTTCCTAGTGCTGACATAAGATCTAACATCATCGTGCTTCCTTCTTCTGTTATACTTTTTACATAATCTATAAGTCTTGTTATAATCATACTTCCTATCTTCTTACCATGCATATTCGGAACTACTATCAGATCCTGAATATAACATATCACAGCACCATCACCAACAATTCGTCCCATTCCAACTGGCTCACCATCAAGATACGCAACTACATTATACAGACAATTATTAACCGCCATCTTTGCTTGATTCACAGTAAGTTTTCTCCAATTAACAGCTTTTCTAAGACTTAAATATGTCTCCACATCAAGAGTATTCTCCTGCAACTCTATATTAACATAATCTTTACTTGGTTCAATTGCTATTTCATATGCTATACCCATTTTAATCCACCTTTTCCTATATGCTTATTTAGACAATTGTAGCTTTATATTCTTAACATAAGATATCTCTAGTTTTATATTAAGATATCTTTAGCTTTACTTTTCAATATAATCTGCTCAATTATCTCTATATATTAGATTGTATACTTCATACATTTTGCTCCATTATGCATCATATACACTTTGCATTATTAGATATTATATAACTCGAACTTTTTTCTCTATTATACATCACATATACTCTATTGCATTATAGACATTATGCAATCTGCACTTTTGGCATTATTATGTATTACATATACGCACTTCATTGCGTTATTATACATCTTATTGCATAATAATTCAATAGTGCTTTTATATAGATTTGCAGAATTTTTTCAAACCTCATTTTTTCGATACATATCTCATTATCTCTGTGCAAATACTTTTACAAAGCTATATTCAGCAGCTTCTTCATCACTAAGTTCTCTTGAAAAAACAGCTCTTTTACTTCTATCTGAACCTGCACCATAGCATTTATACTCTGCAAAATTGCATACTTTTCTTGCAAGTTCTTTGTTCCAATCGTGGAAACCTGCCTCATTAATATGTTCTCCTATCTCGCATCGTATAAGAACTGTCTGTCCATAGTCTCTCCAAGGTCTTGCAAGATATACTGTTCCTTTTGCACATCCTTTTGTTGTAAAGCGACAGTCTTCAAATACATAACCATACTTCTGACCTTCAGGCTGTGATGGTGCTGTTGCATATCCATTACATTCCTCATCTCTGTTAAGTGAACATATCTCACAATTCTTAAAGAATGCTGTTGCACTTCCGAATATAAAGTCTACATCACCTTCTATATAGCAATTAGTATACAACTGTCTTCCATTAATTCTATCAAAGTATTCTGTCGGTCCTGTAAAACCACCTTTCTTAATCTCCTGTTTAGGAAGTGGGCCTGTAAATAATGTATCCTGATATCCAAGCATACGACAGTTGTTAAATGTAATCATATCTCCTTCTGCATATACTGAAACTGCCTGACCATATACTTTACCTGTTCCTGATGTATTGGCTATTGTAAGATTATTAATATTAATATTATCGCCTAATACAAGGAATGAATATGAACGAAAAGTTCCTCTTTTTATACCATCTTCCATAATCATATTTGCATAATTATTATATGTACAATATGTATTCGATGGATTATCACCATATATCGTAAGGTTAGAACGTCTTATCTCTACTACCTCATTATATATTCCTTCATGAATAACTATTGTCTCAGGTTCATTAGAACCACTTATTGAATTAATCGCATCCATTATTGTTGTAAAATCACCAGTGCCATTTTTTGCTACAGTAATCATTATATATTCCTCCATTTTTTCTATAATATCAATTAATTTCTAATACCATTTATGTGATAATAATATATCACTTCTCATAAATACTTACCATAGATATTCTACTCTCTTATATCTCTATTACAAGTACTCCTTCTTCTCCTGCCGGAAGATATCTATTTATCTTTCCATCTATAATTGCTGATGCACTTCCGCTTGCTGTCTCATCATTTTTTCTATTAAGGCATACTGAATTAACCAACAAGACTTTTTTTCCTATTTTTCCTGCCTGTTCTTCATATTCATAGCATACTTTATTATTCCATTCTTCTGCATTATAATCTGTATAAACCGGCCATAATACTGCATCTACATTCATATTTTTTACAATATCTGCGTTATTATCATACCAAAAATCTCCACATAATCCTACTGAAAAATTATATCCTTTATATGTAAACTTTGGAAATTCTCTTCCTTCTGTATAATGCAGATTATTAATAGCATCTCCTTCTTTCCAGCCTTCTGATACACGTCTGAATACATTTACTATTTTACCATCATCGCCAATTGTTATCTGTGTACTATGTAATTCTTCAGTTTTATTATCAATCTCAATAAATCCAAAAGATACTGCTATACCATATTGTTTTGCTTTTTCACTTATCTCGGTAATTACTGCATCTGTAAGTTCTTTTGCAATATACTTATCTTCTTCATACTTCCATGTAAAAACATCAAACCCTTGCAAAAAACTCTCGCCAAATACTAACATATCTGCATTGCCCGAATATTGCTTCATAAGATTGATTATCGTATTCTTATTATAGTCAATATCTTTATCTTTAAATCCTACTGCGGCTAATCCTATTCTCATCATTCTGTCTATACCTCACTATTTCTTTTTTTACCTGATAAATTTTATACACGAAGCTAAAAAATTCAATATTTCTCGCCTCAATCTGCTAATTTGTTAATTAATTATCTTATATATTCTAACTACCACATTCAGCAATCAGCATCTTAATTATAGCATATTTGAATATTAAATTATTTTCTTCAAATAGCTTATCATTTCTGTAATTAAATCACTTGTTTTAGTCTCCATAATTATGCTTTTCTTTTCATACTCGTCTATTGTATCAATTATTCTATAATAATATCCTCTTGTGGCACTATATTCTGTTGAAACATACATATAACATCTTTTTTCTTTATTATAGAGACATATATATTTCTCTGTATCTGTACCATAGTATCCTCGCCAATCTTCTTCAACCCAATGTATTGATTTCCTTATCGCAAGAATAAGTGTGTTAAGATATAAGTCATAATTATATCCATTAGACATCTTTCCTGGAATCATATACCATACATTGTTCGCTTCTCTCATTCTAAGATGTTGTCTGTTCATCTTAATAATATTATCAGGATAATTAATTATACAATATCTCCAATCATTTTGAGCTATGTTTACACTATTTGTCTGAATAATATTCTTAAGCTGATTTTCTATCGGTATACCATTTTTTATATTTAAGGCAGCAAGAAAATTATTAACTACTCTATTACCATTTTGCATCTTATCAAATTCCGAAAAAAGACTTCTAAATGAAGGTGTTCTTGAATGTTCATTATTATCGCTTATGCACAATGTATAATAATAATTATTAACTTGCAATCTATAATCACCAAAAGTGAGCAAAGCTCTTCTTATCTGATTATAATAATCTTCTTGTCTAGCAACATTATTTGAAAACAACATATCAATCTTTTTCCACTGAGTATTAAATACAACTTCATCATATCCACATACGCAATTTACAGCACTTGTCTGATTCTTTGCTCTATATAATGCTGCTCTAATCTGACCTCTAAAGTATCTATTAGATTCGGCTTCATATATAGCTTTAGTAAATGTCTGCCTGCCTGTTTCACGTCCATTAACTATTATTGCTGCTTTTATAATCTCTTCTTTTATCTGTTCAGTATTAAATCCACTTATATTCACAGTATTATTAGTATTATCATCTATTTTGTTAGCACCAATATTACTATTTATTTTACTCATATCAATATAAAAAGATGCTATATATCCAGTCAGATCTTTGTATTCATTGGCAAAAACATCTAACTGTTTAAGAGCAGATTCAAACAAATCATCTCTGTCAAGCTGTGTATTTTCAATAAGATTTTTTATAATTCTAATCCATGATACTAAATCACCCTCTTTTGATTCTGTTATATCACCCATGCTTTTTATATTTGCATATTTAATAGTACTATCTTTAGTCTCCGGATAGCCATCACACTTATGTATATATATCATTGCTGAATAAAAATACAATCTATCTATATAAGTAATGCTTTCTTTTTTACATATCGGTTCAATAAAATAACCTAAAAGTGTTTGTATATTCTGTTCCTCTTTACTAACTACGTTATTAGTGTTCGCACAATTAGTCACAATATTAATATATTTACACATAAAATCAAGAATATACTTAATATCTATAACTACTTCTTCATCTATTGCCTTATATACATCCTCTCTTCCCCACCAGATATTTTTATTATCTGACGTAACAATCTTCTTATTCATTAATATAATCTCAAATAATCTTAAGAATATTTCATCAAACTTATCTTCCACTCCGGTAGCCATATCATTAGTTTTTATCCTTTTTAATTTCCAGATGCAATCTGTCCATTTCCCGTCAAAATCTAATTTTATTTCTTCTTTTAACCTCTTTTCCTCATCTTCTGTTTTATTAAAATTTATCTTTTCAATTCTTCCAATAAGCTGTGATTTAAAATTTTCAAATGGTGATAAGATTTTACCTCTAGCATTAAGTTTTATATAAAGGCTATCTTCCATCCCAAGTTCATCAATATCCTTAAATTGAAATACTAAAGGCTTTTCTTTCTTATTATTTAGGCGTTCCTTAAGTCTTTTTACCTCTTTAAAATTATCTGTAATCTCATCTAACATAACTAATGCTGAATTTATTGTTGAATCATATTTCCATCCATCTAAAACCAAGAAGAATCTTTTATCTCATACGATGGTTTATTATCAGAAGCAAATATCTCTTTTCGATTTTTTGCAATACATTCAAAGAATTGTCTTGAACTAATTCTTGTATCATATGTAAATCTTAAAAATAATTCTGTATCTTTTTCTTCATTATCTTTGTCAACATCTGCTTGTGACAAACTATCCATAGCATAAGCATACAAATAGAGCAGATACAAAGTTGTAAGTCTCTGTTGTCCATCAAGCGGAATAAATTTTTCGCCCTGTCTTTTTCCATATACAAAGTTCAGATCTAATTGTGAAAATGTTGAATTTCTAACACCCTCATTATCAAGATTAACTGATTCAACTGACTCTTTTATATCTTTTAAAAGCTTATTTCTTATAATCTTTGTCTCCTCATCACTATTTCCCTGAACATAATCACGTTGTATTCTTGGAATCTCTATTATATAATCCTGCAATAATTCAATTAATGTCTCTGGTATTCTTTTCTCCATCTTTCATCCATTCCCCTTCAATAAAATTTGTAAATGTATTTTTCATCTCGTTAACATAAGCTTTTTTATCATCATTATCCCACAAGTCCATATTCTTAGGATTTTCTGTATATACTTTCAAAAAAACATTCTTTGTACATAGTGGTATAAATCTTCCTTTCTTGGATTTTTCAAGAATTTCTTTTCTTTTTTCATTAAATTCTTTATTCTTATATTCTCTGTTAGTTGATGAATCTAATAATGCAAGGTTTCCAATATTATCATCTGCATCCGCTGTCTCATCAGCTGTAGCATGGATATGCTCTATATCCCACATAACATGATTACTGTCTGTTGGCTTATATAATTCAAAAGGAAACCTATATTGACTTTCACTATTACAGACAATATAAGCAATATTAAACAAGAGTAATACTTTTCGGATTTTATTTTTTTGATTGGAACTTGCCATTTCCAAAGTTAGTTTTTCTATTCCATCAATATCATCTTTATCCTTTAATCCACTACATTCTTTTGTCTTATTTAATAATTCTTCAAATATCCTGCTCTTCTTGTCATTTTTATCAGCTATTGCCATTATTGTAGATAATTCCACACCAGAACAGATAAGATATCCTATAAGATGATATTTTCTGTCATCATTATACCATTCATTAAACATCGAGTATATTCTCTCTGTTTCTGCCCAAAATTCATTAATATACTCAAATATCTCCTGTGCATCTTTTTTCTTCATCTGTTCTGATATAACAAGGAATGAATAATATCTTTCATCTTCATTTATATTATAATCCATAGTCTCTAACCTATTTTTTGCAATAAGTCTGAATATAATATCTATCCTTGTCTTATAATTACCATTTTCATTGAGAAAATACCAAAGTGAATCATTATGAAGTCCCTGTTCTATTCTATCCCACAAAGTTGCAATCTCTATCTGTCTCTTCTCAACATATGTATTATAACTTAGATCATCATCAGATATTAAATGTTTGTTGACAAGCACTTTTCTATCATAATTATCTCTACTCATTATCAATGCTTTAATAAGATCTGCGTTTGTAAGTGGTATCTTTCCCATGTTTACTTTTCTAAAACGCTCTATCGCATCTACATTTTCAGGTATTTCATACCATATAAAGAATACATTTTTTCTAATTTTAGTATTCATCTCTTGGATAGCAACAGACTTATCCTCTTTTTCATCAAGCCAATCTGTTATTGTCTTATATGCATTAACAATGTGATAAAAATCAATATTTTTCTCTCTTTCATTTTCAAAATCCATGTCATCCGAGAGATTTTGCAAAAAAGCCGCACTCTCTTTTCTAGTCTCATACTCAAGTTCAAACATTGGACTTGCCGAACGTATCTCTTGCTGTGCTACTTTCATAAAAATAAAAAGTGTCGTTAATCTCTGTTGTCCATCTACAACATCATATACTCCCTTATCAACATTTTTTTGCACTATTAATGGCTGTATACAATATGACTGTCCCTTGCTTATATCAAATTCATATATATCATCCATAAGAGCTTTTACTTCCTGCCAAGTCCACCTATATCCTCTTTGATAAGCCGGAACATAAAATTTTTCACCTTTCAAATCCATTATTTTCTTTATATCCAATTGCATATATTTTCCCACCTCAACTATTATATTTTCTATGGATTTAGATATCATTCATTCAACTTCTTATTTCCCATGGATTAGATATCATCCATTCAACTTCTTATTTCCCATGAATTAGATATCATCCATTCAGTTTCTTGTTTTCTATAATTTGTAATTTCTATCTTATATTATAATTTATAATAAACTAAACTTATTATATATAATTTTGAACAGCTTAATTATATTTATATTATGTGTATGTTATAATTTTAAAGTACTCCGCATATTCATTCTTATATTCCTTATAACCACTCTATATTATGATATTCACCTGCATACTCCATGAGGTATATTTAAACACATTTAATCACTTATATTAACGTTGTTAGTAACTTAACATTCTTTCCTTATAATTATTATATATTGCAATATTTATTTTTAACGTTTTAAACGTTCATCTACACATTCCATATAATTGTTGTATATTGTGATATTTCTCATATAGCACTTTATATATCATTCACACTAAAATACCCAATATTCTTATAACCAAAATAATAGCGAATATAAACAAGTGATAAATGTCATAATCTAAAAATACCAGCATGCTTATAACCGAAGTTACAAACATACTGGTATTTTTGTTATGATATGTGATACAACACTTTATCAACAATAATTCTATTGTCTTAGATTACAATAATGCCAATAATTCTGTTAATAATATATATTATAATACTACTCCTACGTTCTTCTCAACCATACTTAATGTAATATTTAAGTTACCATTTCTGCATCTTAATGAATCAATGAATTCTTTTTCTGTAATATTATCTTTGAAAGTAATATTATATGTAAGTTCAAATAGTGTTCCCATATTAGTTGTCTTTACTTTTTCAAGTTTCCATGTTGTTGTATATTCATTAAAAAGGTCATCAAATGTTCCTGCATAATTAAGATCTTCTGGGATTGTTATTCTTAAAACTTTCTGATTGTCTTTACCTGAAGCAAATTTTGTCTTTGCAAGTACAACAATTACAACTGATATTATCAATGTGATAATTATTGCAAATGTAATAAATCCAAGTCCTGCAGCAAGACCAACTGACATTACAAAGAATACTATTGCTATATCTTTAGCTGTTCCAGGTGCACTTCTGAATCTTACAAGTGCAAATGCTCCTGCCATTGATAATGCTCTGGCTGTACTGCTTCCTATAAGCATAATTACTATTGCTACTATTCCTGGTAAGAATACAAGTGTCATTGCAAAATCTCTTGAATAATTCTTATTCTCACTACTCATCATATATACCAGGCTAACTATTAATCCAAGGACAAGTGCCACTCCTATACTTAAAACTGCTGAACCGGCTGATATACTGTTCTCGGTTGTTGCTGTAAATATTGATTCAAACATACTACTTTTTCTCCTTCTCTACTTAAAATCATATTTTTATATTCTGTTCCATATTTGGAAAATGATGCCGGATATACTTTTAGCTCCGACAATATCTTAGTAAACCACAATGGTGCTGCCTTAAGAATCTTAACCTCCATAAGCCATACTCCATCTTCTAGTAAAAGGTCACCATAGGAACCTGCTTCAAGTCTTACATCTTCTCTTCTGCATCTTATGTTCGTATCAAATGTAAGTCTGAAATCTCTGTCATTTTTATCAAAATAAGCTCTGCGGTCATATGATAAGAATACTTTTGGTACTAATTCATAATGATTTATAAAATAGTCTAATTCATCTAGTACCTGCTTATTCATATATGGCTTATATTCCGGTCTTATGCCCGTTTCAAGATAATCATAAGCTTCTTTTAATGTTAATGTCGTTCTTCTCTTATTGACAATACCATTATATTTTTTCTTAATCTCCAGATAAACTTTGTCACTAAGTTCTGGTGTATCATAACTTCTAAGTCTCAACTTTTCTTTATATACTGGACCATCGATTGATTTTCTAATGAGTTCATCATTCGGTGTATCATAATAGATATTGCATATTCTATAGAATCCACCGTCTTTGCTATATGCATCAGCTTCCATCTTCTCGCTAATCATGTCAACAAATTTTTCATAAGTACTCTGCGTCAGAAGAAATTTCTTCTCATATCTGTTAAATACTTCAATTGCCATCTCTTTTCACTCCCTTAGCTGTTTTATTATGTAATATCATATAAGGTCTGTGTGATGCATCTAACTACACACCTCTCTGAACGATTACACTTAGATTGTAATGTTCTTATGTGACAGATTTTTGAAAGGATACTGTATGTTTTTTGAAATGTATACTTATGCGAAACTCATATATAGGTATCTAAGATTGCCAGAGT
>SAMEA104315435__coassemble_543_pt1 | contig 36379 bp, 27 predicted proteins | sample SAMEA104315435__metabat2_low_PE_020 | metagenome-assembled genome bin SAMEA104315435 (sample SAMEA104315435) | gut metagenome | biome: Monkey gut; feature: monkey-associated habitat; material: faeces | place: China | collected 2013
CCACTTATATCTCCGAATGTAAATCCATCATACCACTTCTTAACTTTTTCTTTCTCATCAGCCATATTATATACTTCAAGTGCATTATATACTTCTTCTTCTGTGAATCCAAAAGAGTCTTCATACTCTTTAGAAGTTGTCGTAACTACATTAAGATTATTAAGATCAGAGAATATCGACTCTTTAGATACTCTTGTGATTCCTGTCATAAGTGCACGTTCAAGATAGGGATTAGTCTTAAATGTTGCATTAAAAAAGCTTCGCATAAAAGAAACAAACTTATCCCAGAATTCACCGGTATAAGCCTCCTGCATAGGTGTATCATACTCATCAAGAAGTATTATTACTTTTCTTTTATAATACTCACACAGCCACTTTGACAGATTCTTAATTGAATCCTGTGCTGTAACATCATCCATATTGTAATTGACTCTTTGCCACTGTTCATATTCTAATGCTGTCATTGCACTATTTTCTATAATATACGAATATTGAATATATACATCTGTAATAATATTCTTAATTTTCTGTACCATATCATTATAATTATTCTGCTTTACATCAGCAAAACTCAAAAATATAACCGGATATGTTCCTTGCAATTTTCTATATTTTTCATCTTTCCATATAGCAAGCTTATCGAATAACTCTGCTCTATCCATATATTCATTAGAGAAAAAGCTTTTTAACATATCCATATTAAGAGTCTTACCAAAACGTCTTGGTCTTGTTATAAGTGTTACAATATCTCCCGATTCCCACCATTTCTTAATAAATGTTGTCTTATCTATATAAAAATAATTATTTTTAATTATCTTTTCAAACTCCTGATTACCTATTGTTACTTTTGTCTGACTCATTTACTCACCTTTCTTTTATGTTTTATCTCTAATTTTATCCATTACATTTTTTTCTAATCTCATATCGCTACTACAACTTTGCCACTACAATTTCCACCTATAACTTCATCTGATGCAGTTTCTATCATCCAGCTTCATATAATTTCATCTGATGCAGTTTCTATCGTCCAACTTCATATAATATATACTATCATACTACCATATCAATTTCCAACAAAAAATACCACATTCAGTAGCCCTCCTGAACGTGGTATTCTTATGAGTAAAAGGAAATAAAACGTATGGTTTATAATAAATTTTAAGCGATGCAAGAACTTAAAATTTACCTAAACTAATCTATAATCTGCGATGTTACTCGCATAAATCAAAGCCTATATTATTTTTTTATATTGAAGGCCTTAATTCCTGGATATACTGCTGAATCTTTAAGCTGTTCTTCGATTCTTAGAAGCTCATTGTACTTAGCAACACGTTCGCTTCTTGATGGAGCACCTGTCTTAATCTGACATGTATTAAGAGCAACTGCAAGATCAGCAATTGTTGTATCAGCTGTCTCACCTGAACGATGTGAGCTGATTGCTGTGTAACCGGCTTTGTGAGCCATCTTAATAGCTTCAAGTGTCTCTGATACTGAACCAATCTGATTAAGTTTGATAAGAATTGAGTTACCACAGCCAAGTTCAATACCTTTTTTAAGTCTCTCTGTATTAGTAACAAATAAATCATCGCCTACAAGCTGAACTTTATCTCCAAGTTCTTTAGTAAGTCTCTGCCATCCTTCCCAATCTTCTTCATCAAGAGCATCTTCGATAGATACAATTGGATACTTCTCAACAAGAGCTTTCCAATGTGCAATAAGTTCATCTGATGTGAATTTAGTACCGGCTTTTGGAAGGATATATTCGCCTTTTTTAGAACCTTTCCATTCACTTGATGCAGCATCCATTGCTATCATAAAGTCTTTGCCAGGTTCATAACCAGCTTTTTTAACAGCTTCAAGTATATATTCTATTGCTTCTTCATCTGATGCAAGGTCAGGTGCAAAACCACCCTCGTCACCAACTGAAGTAGCAAGTCCTTTGCTCTTTAATAAAGCCTGAAGTGCATGAAATACTTCTGTGCACCATCTTAGACACTCTTTGAATGAAGGTGCACCAACAGGCATAATCATAAATTCCTGAACATCTACTGTATTAGCTGCATGAGCTCCACCATTTAAGATATTCATCATTGGAACTGGAAGTCTGTTACCATTAACACCACCAAGGAAACGATATAATGGAATATCAAGTGCTACTGAAGCTGCTCTGCAACATGCAATCGAAACTGCAAGAATTGCATTAGCTCCAAGATTTGATTTGTCTTTAGTTCCATCTGCTTTGATCATCGCAGCATCAATTGCATATATATCAGATGCATCCATTCCTGTGAGTACATCATTTATAACTGTATTAATGTTGTTAACCGCTTTTGTAACACCTTTTCCAAGAAAACGGCTCTTGTCATTATCTCTAAGTTCAAGTGCTTCAAATTCACCAGTTGATGCACCACTTGGAGCTGTACCTCTTGCAACTGTTCCGTCTACAAGATACACTTCAGCCTCAACTGTTGGATTACCTCTTGAATCAATTATCTCTCTGCCGATTACCTTTTCTATTTCTAAATAATTCATATGTCACCTTTCCCTTCGGTATTTTTTTATTTCCTCTCTGCCTCGCTCTGCATACAAGGCAGAAAGGAGAACACAAGATTTATTCACATTAGTTAGGTTTTTCTAACTGATATTAGATTAGCATAACTCATTTTGTTTTGCAAGTATAATATTTGATAAACTTTTTTCAATATTACCTTTGTTTTGCAAAGAGAAACTGCATATAATAGCATCCTGTTATAATACTATTATATGCAGTAAGGTAGATATTTATTCAATTTTCTGCATCCATACTTTGTGCTTAAATAACGCAAAAGATATGATACTTCTTACTAAAAATAGTCTTTGCAGCTATTATCTAAGATACAAAGACTATTCTCACAAGATTATTATTGTTATTGTTAATATATACTATATTCTTATAATGCCGCAAGTTCAAGCATTCTTGTAAGTGTCTCTTTTGCTTTATCGCATATAGCTTCATCCGGCAGTTCTACGGCATTCTCTCCTGTCTTTAGTACATTAAGCACATGATCAAGTGTAATCTTATCCATATTGACACATATTGGTGTTGTCTTAGGGAAATAGAACTTAGCATCAGGTCTTTCAATCTCTAATTTGTATATAACACCATATACAGTTCCGATTATAAACTCATCTTCCTCAGGATGTTCAGCAGCATACTTAATAATTCCACTTGTTGAACCAATATAGTCAGCAATTTTTATTATATCAGGATTACACTCAGGATGTACTAATATCTTAGCATTAGGATGTTCTTCCTTAAGTTCTGCAATCTCTTTTGCTGACATGAATTCATGTCTTGGACAGAATCCTTCATTGTATATAAAATGTTTGTCAGGAACTTGTGAAGCAACATAATGTGCAAGATTACGATCTGGAATAAAAAGAATATTCTTATTAGGAAGATTCTTAACAATCTTAACTGCATTAGCAGAAGTTACACATACATCAGACCATGACTTAATCTCAGCAGTCGAATTAATATAACATACAACAGCCAGATCATCATATCTGTCCCTTGCATTATCAACCGTAATCTCATTAACCATGTGTGCCATAGGACAGTCAGCAGTTGGTTCTGGCATAAGAACCGTCTTATCAGGATTAAGAAGTTTGGCACTCTCTCCCATGAATGATACTCCACAGAATACAATTATAGGATTATCAAGTCCTACTGCAATCTTACTAAGATAATAAGAATCACCAATATAATCAGCAATCGCCTGCACTTCAGGCTTTACATAATAATGTGCAAGAATTACTGCATTTTTTTCTTCTTTAAGTCTCTTAATCTCCTCAATTTTCTCTTTATTCATCTCATTTTTCTCCATTTCACTCATTCTCCGTAACTAGTCAATGCACATAAAAGTGTACATTCCGACAATTATAAACGAAGTATAGCACATGTTCTTACACCTGACAAGACACCTTATTCTCTTTCTTTACATATCTTATAACTTCCACATTACTATTCTTGGCTCTTTCACACATTGCATTATATACTTCATCTCTAAGTTTTCTCTGACGTTCCTTAGGCTTAAGCGTCTCATCCGGGTAGAATGGTCCATCAACGTATGTAACAATCTGCACTTTATTACCTTTCTTACCACGTCTTACATAACAATTCGTAAAACAAAACACTGGTGTCTTAAGCCTTACCGGATATTTAAAAGATACATCTTTAAATGGTCTTATTCCTGTATAATAAGGCCAGATATGTGCTTCCGGATATATAGTAACAGCATTATTTCTCTTAATCTTATCTTCAACAGAATTAAGAAATCCTTTCATTCCATTAATATTCGTAGGTATCGGAATTGCTCCAAGCATAGCGACAAGCCAGCCAATACCTTTTATTGATACATTAGCCGGATTAACTATAAAAAAATTACGCTTTGGATACATCATCAGACTTGGGATAAATGTATCAGCAAATGCCTGTGTATGATTGCCATATATGAAGTATCCCTGACTTTTATATGGTTTTACTTTCTCTTTGCCTATAAACTTAATTCTAAACTTCAGTTTCGCATACAGATACTTAATTGGCATGCTAAGAACATTTTGAATAACCAATGAACATTTATCCCAAAAAGGACCATGAATGAAAACATAGTTCTCATCAATAGTCCTTATATCTATCTGCGCACTGGAGAATTCATCATTAAGTTCATCTTCATAATATATTATCTTCTCCATATACACTCTTCCTTTTTAATTTTTAAATATAATTTTTATCTGTAAATGCAAGATATTCTGCCAGATATTTTACATTAACTACAACTATATATCAGAATCCTGACAGATATCTTCTAACCTGCCACTTCATCTAATATTTCTATAACTGTATCACCTTATACCTCCGGCTCATCTTTTTTAATAGTCGTATACGTAAGCGGAATCTTATAAAAATCTTCGTATATATTCTTCCATATCTCAAAATTCTTATCTCTCATCTGCTCTTTATTCTCTCTAACTGACAGATTAGCATCAGGATATATAGCTTCACTTATATTAACGATATATTCCTGAATTGGAAAGCCATCATCTCCTATAATATCGCTGTCCTGCATAGTTATAAATATAGGAATTACAGGCACTTTATGCATTGCTGCAAACTTAAATGCACCAATCTTAAGTGGCTTTGGCTTCTTATAATTCCACCATAGACTCTGTTCCGGATATATCAGAATAAAATCCTCATCATTAAGTATAGTCTCAACAGCTTCCATAAATTCCATCATAGTCTTTCTATCTGAACTTAATGGAAGTGTATCACAGTTTCTAAAGAAGAATCCATATAATCCGGGAAAGTTCGTATAATTACCTTCTCTTATAACTTTATAAAGAGTCTTTGAACCTGCATGTTCTGACATTCTGAATACTTTTTCAACAGTAAGTGAGTCAAATGGATTAAAATGATTACATGTAATAATCGCACCTGTCTTAACTCTGTTGAGATATTCAAGCCCATTAACTTCTTTTATTATAAGTTTATTAGTCTTTAAAAGTTCATCAAGGAACTTCTCTCCTATCTTATTGGCGACCTTCGTCTTAACTTTGCTTGAACTTTTTGTTCTAAGATAATCAACTTTATCAGGAAGAAGAACTATTGTCGGCGGATCTTTTTCAGGATCTACATCAAATTTACCTTCAAGCTCAAGCTTCTCTATCTCCTTCATAATCTCTAATCTATCTGGTGATTTTTCAATAACCTGATTCGGGTCTTTCTTATGCTTCATAATTCCTCCGTTTTATCCTATTTTTCACAGCCAACACAGTCAGCCTGCTTAGCTGCAAGTTCTATAAGTTTCTGGTTACTTACTTCTCCTTTTATTCTATCTTCTTCTGTAAAATTCTTCTTGATAATCTCTATCTCATCAAGATATTCCGTCTCACCGGCATATTTCCAAAAATATTCCTGAAAAAGAATATTCTCAAAATGCCATGGTTTGAAAGCAAGATTGTAATGAACAAGTTTTATATGTTCTTTATCGGTATTTTCTTTTTCTATCGGCATTCTATTCCATTCATATGGCAGAATCTTAACTCTTCCTTTGCACATTCTATTAAGATAATCCTGATCCTGTGCAACCTCGTATTTTACAATACTTAACATATAGATAAACTTTTCTTCAAACTTGAATTCACGCATTGCTTCAAGATTCATAAGCATAACACCGGCATTAAAATATTTCTTATAAGAAGATACGCCTATAACTCTCTCAACATAATCAACGAACTCTGGTACAAGTGCAACTGTCATATCAGGTACAGCTCCTACAAGATTATCACCAAGCTCAATGTTATAGAGGTTAGCAATATCATCCACAACAACAATATCACTGTCTATATACAATGCTTTTTTCATATCTTTAAATAATTCCGGTATAAATAATCTAAAATATGTTGTCTTGCTATAATAATCTCTTGTATAAAGTTTATCATTAAGTGCACCAACATATTCACTAAAATTGACAAAATCAATATGAATATTATCACTTTCATATTTTACAAGATGTTCCTTGTTATGCTCACTTATATATGTGTGCAGAATATGCAGATAATATGTATTATCCTTTGACGCATTATCAACTATTGACTGAATTGCTACTGCAAGGAATGGACAATATCTGTCATCAACTGAGAAAAAAACCTGTATATCACTATCTTTATACTTCATAATTAATTCTTCCTTTCATTTCTTTATTCTTAATAATTATATAACCATATTATATAATAATATATATTAAATATCTATTTTTATATTAACTTTAAATCTTACAATTAATTCTATTTAAGTACCTGTTCTTCTGCTCTCATACTCTTTTTTAAGCAAAAGATATTCATCCAGATCCCTATCAAAATAAAAACATTTAAGTTCTCTATGTATCTCATCCACATTCCACTGCTTATAATTCTCTGTATGTGGATATGGCAACAACATAAGTCTTTTACAGAAATGACATACAACTGTATCTTTTCTGTCAAACTTTGACTGCTCATTAAAACGTCTTGGTATGATCTTCTTCTTCGTTGTTGACCAGTATATTGCATCCTGATCTGCAAAGAGCATCTTCTTTGTCTTAATTCTCTGTCTTGCTTTTGCCAAAAGACCTGTCTCTTTTACTTTTTTCATATTGAACAACAACATTCCAGCATTAATATAATCTGGTCTTATAAGCCAGCATCCATACTTCTCTTTAACAGCTGCATACTCATAATCACTTATATCAATATCATAAAGTTCTTTTATATCATTGCCAATCATAATATCAATATCAAGATACAAAAGTTTATCCGGAATCTCATCTATAAGATCTGCAAGAAGTCTTAATAATGTATATGGTGTACAATATGCTGTCTCGTTGGCACATCCACCGAACTCTTTCTCATAAAGTTCAGTAACATCAAGTTTTATTACATCATTATCTTTATTCTTCCTCTTTATAACTTCTCTTAAGAATTCAACCTGACTATCTGTAATACTTAAAAAATCAGGATTAATTCTTGTTAATTCCATTGTCATTATATAACACTTTATCGTCTCGTCTGTCCTGTTTGTCATGGATATAAGCTGTGTAAGCGCACCATCAAACACTTTCTTATTCCCACATAAAAGTATATTTACCATAGATATCCTTTCATATTGCAATTAAATATTCATTAATTAAGTAATTGTCAAAAAATACTCTGTCAATTAGTGATTATATCCCATTTTTATTACTTGGTAAAGAGTAATTTCTGTAGATATAGTATTTAGATTTTTGTATATTAATTTAACTTTAAATAGATTTTTACTGTGATATCTGATATAATCAGGTTATGCTTTATTAACAGTTTTGCATCAACTGTAATATCAATAAAACAAACTGACAGAGCTAAGGAGGATTTTTATGAGTGCTTATCTATTTGTACATTTTAAAGAAAAAAGAACACCTGACGGAGAACAAGTATACTTTGGAATAAGTAAAGATGGCTTTAACTGGGAAAGTGTCAACGATGGTAATCCTGTATTATGGAGTTATGAAGGCGATAAAGGTGTTCGTGACTTCACTATTATAAGAACCAAAGATAATAAATTCGTAATTATGGCAACAGACTTAAGTCTTGCTTATGGAATGCCATATAAATATGAGAATTCATGGACTAAAGTATCAAGTGAAGGGAGTAAATATCTGGTAATGTGGAAATCTGATGACCTTATTCACTGGTCTAATCAGACTATGGTAAAACTTGGCGATGAGAATTATGGATGTCTATGGGCACCTGATATTATATATGATAGTAAAAATAAAGATTATATAGTTCACTGGTCTTCATCACACAGCGATAACAACTTTGGTCCAAAAGGTATATTTTACTCAAGAACCAAAGATTTTAATACATTCTCAGCACCAAAACTCCTATACAGACGTGATAATGAAGGTCCTGTAATAGATTCTGCGATGTATGAAGAAGATGGAATATTCTATCTCTTTGTTAAAAGCGAAGCCAACCCTTCAAGAGTTATTCTTCTAAAGAGCGATAATGCAACCGGACCTTTTGAACGTATTACTGCTTTTGATGAGAGTATGAAAGATTTAGAAGAAGGATTATATGAAGCTCCAACAGCTTTTAAGACATCAGATGGCAAATGGTGTCTTATGTTAGATTTCTATGGCTGTGGTGCTGAAGGTCAGGGATATATTCCATTCCTAAGCAATGATATCTCAACAGGCATTTTTACAAGAGCTGATAATGAGTTTTCTTTTCCATACGGATTTAAACATGGTACAGTCCTTACAATCACAGACTCTGAATATGAACGTTTATCCAATTATCATAAGCCTGTATCTGAACGTTAAATATATTGATTTTTAAAAAATCCTCCTTATGGAAGAGAAGCATATATTACTTAATTATTCATCTGATACTTATAATTAAGAATATATGTCTTCTCTAACCATCTAAGGAGGATTAATTATTAATCAAGATCAAGTTTCTTAGTCTTAATAGCTTCTACCATCTTCTCTACGAAGTCTTTACAAGGAACAGTTGTTGTCTTCTGTGCTCCATGTAATCTATATGATATAGTCTTCTCATTCTTCTCATTGTTACCAAGTACAAGAAGATATGGAACTTTCTGAATCTGTGCTTCACGAAGACGATAACTTAACTTCTCTGCTCTCTCATCGCTCTCAACTCTTATACCTTCTGCATCTAACATATCATAGATCTCATGAACATAAGCTAGTAATTCTTCATCATCTGTTTTAACAGGAAGAATCTTAGCCTGTACAGGTGCAAGCCAAAGTGGAAGATTACCTTTTGTCTCTTCAAGAATATATGCCATGAATCTGTCAAGAGAACCAAGAATAGCTCTGTGAAGAACTACAGGTGTCTTCTTACTTCCGTCTTTATCTACATAAGTTAGGTTGAACTTAGCTGGAAGACAGAAGTCTAACTGACATGTTGATAATGTATATTCATTACCTACAGCAGGCTTAACATTAACATCAAGTTTTGGTCCGTAGAATGCAGCTTCACCAATCTCTTCTGTATATTCAATTCCAAGATCATTAAGAACTCTTCTTAATGCATCTTCTGCTTTATTCCACATCTCATCATCATCATGATATTTTACTTTATCAGCTGGATCTCTTAATGAGAGTACGCAACGATAGTCTGTGATATTAAAGTCTTTATATACATCAAAGATTAAATCTACTACTTTTGAGAATTCTTCTTCAATCTGCTCTGGTGTAACAAAAAGATGTGCATCATTCTGACAGAAGTGTCTTCCTCTCTCAATACCTTTTAATGTTCCACTTGCTTCAAAACGGAAATCATGTGCGATCTCACCGATACGTATTGGAAGATCTTTGTATGAATGAAGTCTGTTAGCATATATCATCATATGATGTGGACAGTTCATTGGACGAAGTACGAATGATTCGCCTTCAACTTCCATTGCAGGGAACATATTATCTTTGTAATGATCCCAATGGCCTGATGTCTTATAGAGATTAACTGTACCTACACAAGGTGTCATTACATGAAGATATCCTAACTTTCTCTCTTTTGCTTTAATATAATTCTCAAGCTCCTGCCATACTGTATATCCTTTTGGAAGGAACATTGGAAGTCCACGTCCGATTAAGTCATCAACCATGAATAACTGCATGTCTTTGCCAATCTTTCTGTGGTCACGTTCTTTAGCTTCTTCTAATAATTTAAGATGTTCATCAAGTTCTTCCGGTGTTGGGAAACATACACCATAGATTCTTTGAAGTACTTTATTATTAGCATCGCCTTTCCAATATACACCTGAATGTTTAACTAACTTAAAGTTCTTACATAACTTAGTATTATCAACATGAGGTCCACGACAAAGATCTGTATAATCACCCTGATCATATACTGTAATATTGCCATCTTCAAGATCTGATATAAGATCTAACTTGTATTCGTCACCGGCAAAAAGTTCTAAAGCTTCAGCTTTTGATACTTCTCTTCTGTATATCTTCTTGCCTTCCTTACATACTTTTTTCATCTCTTTTTCTATTGCTGGAATGTCTTCATCTTTAATTACTGCATCACCAAGATCCACATCATAATAGAAACCTTCTGTTACAACAGGTCCTACCCAGAACTTTGCCTGTGGATATAAGTGTTTGATTGCCTGTGCCATTACATGTGCACATGAATGATTAAGTGTGTTAAGACGTTCGTCATTTTTAAAATCTACCATTTTTATGTCTCCTTTTTATATTTTTTTAAAAAATAGTATCCTTATTATGATATATACAAAAAAGCCCCTTGTATAATATCATATATTATACAAGGGGCGAATATATCGTTCGCGGTTCCACCCTATTTCATTCCTGCTGCCAGTCTTATAACCTTATATCATTCTCTATATATAAGACTCACATTTAGGAATCTCTTAATGATTATAACGGAATCACCGGACCTTATTAGGGCCGCTCAGAGGTGGTCTTCCAAAGTTTCTGATCTGGTATACTCTCATCACATATATACCTTTCTGTTGATCTTCCACAGTGTACTCTTCTCATCAACACGTTATTTTTAATATAATCAAATTCTTTGTTAAAGTCAAGTAGTTTTTATGGATTAACAATTCTATTGCCACATTATATTTACCATTATGTTTACTTGTAACATAATATCTCATATAAGCATATTGTTATTCGCTAATCTCATCATTAGTAACTCTCTCAATATGGATTGCAAGATAACCTATCTCCACTTCTTCAAAGCTACACTTTAGATTGGCTGCTATCTCGTCACATATTGTTCTGGCTGTTGCGAATGATCCTGGAAACTTCACTTCCATATAATCATTCATATTAACTTTAAGCTTCTCTCCAGTCATTGCTCTTGCTACCATATATCTTATATGATTCATAAGACGATTGTAAGATAATGACATTACATCTATAGGCTTCCTGGTTTCTTTTTCTACAAGTGTTATACACTCTCTTACTGCTCTTGCCATCTGCATTGCCTGTGATACATTCTCATCATTAATCGCTGAATGAACATGAAGTGCCACATAGCCTACTTCGTCATCATCAATATCTATATCATACATTTTTTTCAAAAGAGGTCTTATACATTCTGCTACCTTGTATTCCATATGAAAGAGTACTCTTATATCTTCTGTAAGCGGATTACTAAGCTGTTCATCATTCTTAATTCGCTTAACAGCAAATGCTATATGATCTGCAAGCGGGAATAATACAGTTTTGTCTATCTTGCCAAACTTAGCTTCTGCCTCGCTAAGAACTTTTGACGCAATCTCAAGAAATTGTGGTTGTATTGATTTTACTATATTCTTAGCACTTCCTCTGTCTGTATACTTATTAAGCGAATATACTTTATCTTCTTCTCTTATGTCAATCTCTTCTGTTATCTTACGTCCAAAGCCAATTCCTTTCCCCATTATAAGACATTCCTGCTTATTATCAGGATGAATGGCAATAACCGTATTATGGTTTAATACCTTCTCAATTCTGTACATAATCCTTCCCCACTCACATTTTATTTTTATACCTATTCTTCATAAGTATCAATCGCAAATAGTGGTTCACCTGCTTTAATACTTCCATCTCTAAGAAGTCTAATCTTCTGATTATCTTCAAGTTCTGTACATAATACAGGTGTTGCAATTGATGGTGCATGTTCTTTTAGATAATCAAGGTCAAGTTTTAACATCTTATCACCCTTTTTAACTTTCTGACCATTCTCAACATAGCACTCGAATCCTTTGCCTTCAAGCTTAACTGTATCAATACCAACATGAATTAACATGCTTATGCCTGTATCTGTCATAAATCCTATCGCATGTTTTGTGTCAAATACGAAGCATACTTCTCCATCTTCCGGTGCACTCACAATTACATCCTGTGGTGTTACAACTGCACCATCTCCCATCATTCTTCCTGCAAAAGCTTCATCAGGTGTTGTTGAAAGATCTGCTGCTATACCGCTTATTGGACTTGATATTATTACAGTTTCCTTAACCTTTTTATCTGTTTTTTCTATTTTACCACTATTAGCATCAACATTTCCACTATTTGTATCATTTATTTTTACTTTATCCACATTATTGTTGTTATCAATGTTACTACTGTTAATATTACCAGTCTCCACAGTTTCTAATGGTGCATGCTCAAGATATTCTTCAAGATTAGCTTTAATAACAGTTACGCCCGGTCCATATATTATCTGTACACCCTGACCTTTATGGATAACACCTGATGCTTTTGTTGACTTTAGAAGTGCATCATCTACAAGCTTAGGCTCTCTTACTGTACATCTTAATCTTGTTGCACAACAGTCTACATCTTCTATATTAGCCGCTCCACCAAGTCCTCTTGTTATAATAGCACTTAATTCATCACTCTGATTAGCACTATTATTACCTGCATCTACGCTGCCTTTTGCTGCTTCTCTCTTAGCATTAACATCAGCTTTTGTATATAATTTTGTCTCCTCGTCATCATCTTCACGTCCCGGTGTCTTAAGATTTAACTTCTTAATAAGAACAGTGAATATTACATAATATAGTACAAAATATATAATTCCTACTGGAATAATTCTAAGCCAGCTAGTCTTAGCATTACCTTGTAATATACCAAATAATAATAGATCAAGGAAACCGCCTGAATGTAAGTCCAACTGCAATATTAAGTATATGTGCAATCATATATGCACTTCCGGCAAGTATTACCTGAACTCCGAATAATACAGGTGCTACGAATAAGAATGAGAACTCAATAGGTTCTGTAATACCTGTTAACATACTTGTAAGAGCTGCTGATAACAAAAGTCCGCCTGCTGCTTTTCTCTTCTCAGGCTTAGCTGTACGATACATTGCAAGTGCTGCACCAGGAAGACCAAATATCATGAATATAAATTCACCTGAGAAATATCTTGTCGCATCTGCACTAAAATGTGTAATGTTAGCTGCATCTGCAAGCTGTGCAAAGAATATATTCTGTCCACCTGCTATAAGTTTTCCACCAACTTCCATTGTTCCACCAACTGCTGTCTGCCAAAATGGAAGATAGAATACATGATGAAGTCCAAATGGGATTAATGCTCTTTTTATAATACCAAAAATAAGAGTTCCAAAATATCCTGTTCCTGTTACAAGTGATCCTAATGCATAGATTCCATTCTGTACAACAGGCCATACAAAATACATAAGTATTCCGACAAACATATATACAATTGTTGATATAATAGGTACAAATCTTGAACCTCCAAAGAATGATAAAGCGTTAGGCAATACAATCTTATGGAAACGATTATGAAGTGCTGCAACACCAAGACCGACTATAATACCTCCGAATACACCTATCTGTAATGTATTGATACCACATACAGATGTTATTGTTCCTTCAAGAACGCCATCTGCTATACTTCCATCAGCAAGTACTTTGCCGGTAAGTTCAAGCATCGCACTTATTGATATATTCATAACAAAATATGCGATAAGTGCTGAAAGAGCTGCGACTTCTTTTTCTTTTTTCGCCATACCTATCGCTACACCTACTGCGAATATCAATGGCAGATTATCGAATATTGCACTTCCGACCTTATTCATAATTACTAACAATGAGTGAAGTATTGTTCCATCTCCAAGTATTCCCTCAAGTCCATACGTTGCAATTGTTGTGGCATTGGTAAATGAACTTCCAAGGCCGAGCAACAGTCCTGCTACCGGAAGAATTGCTATAGGGAACATAAAGCTTCTTCCAATTCTCTGCAAAATACCAAAAATCTTGTCTTTCATAGTAATCTCTCCTTTTCAAAATATTAATATCCATACACGTGTGCCTTTATACTAAAATTCCAAAAATATATGCTTATTCATCATATATCTTCGAATAACTTATTTAATATTTTGACGCACAAAAAAGGCATTAACATGCATAAATATTGTGTGTTATTTATACATAGTTAATGCCTCGCAAAATAATCATATTCTGTAAGTTACATACTATAATAGTATAGTAGCACTATGAATAGTAATTGTCAAGTAAGTTTGAATTATTGAGATTCACTATATCACATCTTCTGCAACAAACGATAACTTTTTATAAAATATATTATCTCAAAGAATCCTGTGATTGCCCATGAGAATACATATAGAAGGTAGAGTGATGGAATTGTCTTAAAATATGCAAATATCGTATATACCCATACAACCCTGAACACGCATGAACCTATAATAACTATTACTGTTGGAACAAGACTCTTACCTATTCCTCTTGATGCTGCTATTGTACAGTCCATGAATGCACTGACACAATATGATAATCCCATTATCTTAATCTTCTCCATACCTGCATCTATTACTTCACTGCTGTTAGTAAAGAATGAGAGAAACTCTCGTCCAAATATGAATAATAATCCACCAAGCAAAGCTCCTGTTGCAAATGAATAAAAAAGACTTATGAGATATGATTTCAATACTCTTTTTTTGTTGCCTGCACCAAGATTCTGTCCCATAAATGTCGAACATGCTGTATAGAATGCTGCCATAAGATTGTATATAAGCGTATCTGCATTAGTTGCTGCTGAATTGCCGGCGACTATTGTTGAATCGAATGAATTAATTCCAACCTGTATGAACAGATTTGCAATAGCAAATATCGCATTTTGCATACCTGCTGACAATCCCAGTATAAGTATCGCTCTTGAACGTCCTGAATATATTCTCACATTCTTAAAGTTAAAATTACATATTCCTTCATCTCTAATCATATGCCACATAATAAGCACTGCTGACACATACTGTGAGATGATACTTGCAAGTGCAACACCTGTTGCCGCCATGTTGCATACTATTACAAAGAATAGATTAAGCACAATATTAAGAACACCTGCTATCGAAAGATATGTAAGTGGTCTTTTGGTATCACCATTGGCACTTAGTACAGCATTACCAAAATTAAATATTCCAAGTGCCGGCATTCCAAGTGCATATACTCTAAAATACATTACTGCTCCATCTATAAGATTATCTTTAGTCTTAATCAATGTAAGTAATGGTGTTGCAAGTAACAGACATATCACTGTAATAATAATTCCTGCCGCAAGGCATATAAGGAATGCTGTATGTATTACCTGTGTTGCAGCTTTATGATCTTTAGCACCAAGATGCTTAGCAACCACTACATTAACACCACTTCCAAGCCCTATAAGAAATCCTGTAAAAAGCGTTACAAGTATTGTTGTTGAACCTACTGAACCAAGTGCATTGGCACTTGCGAATTTACCAACAACCGCAACATCTGCCATATTGAAAAATACCTGTAACACTTGTGACATCATAAGCGGCAGACTAAACAGAAGAATTTTTTTCATCAATGACCCACTTGTCATATCATAATCTTTCATATATTTGTCCTTTCCTTTTCTTTAGTATACTTTATTAATTCATCGCACTACCATTGTTAACCAATAACGTATATTCACTTTATTTTTTTAACAAGCATTGCTTATTATATATCATATTTTTAGAAAAAGAAATTACATTTTAATTAAAAAAATTATATATTTTTTCTCATATACAGTCTCGCCGGTCTATGACCTGCACCTGTCTGATATTCCTGTGTCTCAATTACATAATCAGCTATCTTCCTTCTAAAATTAGCTGGTGGTGTACTCTCGCCAAGAATAGTCTCCTGAATTGTCTGCAGTGATGTAAGTGTGAACTTCTCCGGCAGAAAATCAAACAATACTTCAAAAGACTTAGCATTCTTCTTAAGTAATGAGTACGCTGATGCTATTATTGCAGCATGATCAAATGCTAACTCTCCTCTGTCTATTATCTCATATTCATAATTGCCAAACGTCTTACTCTTAAGTCTAAGCACTGCTGTAAGAACAATATTCTCTCTCTCAAGCTTAAGTTCATAATTACCATCCTCTGTCTGTTCAAAAGATATATTAAACCATCTTGCATCAATAGCATCATCGCCGCCCATAGCCTTAACTGTACTGCTATCAATGATAGTTGTATATGCATTAGAGATAATTCTCCCTCTCTTATCTCTGTCACATTCACTAAATGTTCCTACCGGCATAATAGCTGATGGTCTTACATTAGTCTCTTCTTCTATCTCACGAAGAGCGCACTCTGTAAGAGTCTCGTCCATCTTCATAAATCCACCTGGCAAAGCCCAATGATTCATATATGGATGCTCACCCCTCTTAATAAGAAGAAGTGATAATCTGTTACCTGTATTATCTCTGCGCCAATTCTTAGCCTTCTCATCTCTTACAGAAAATGCGACAATATCTGTTGTTACTGATGGTCTGTCATAGTCTTTGATATTATATGATGAGAGGAATAACTTCTCATCATTCTCCTCGTTACCAGTCTTACCTTTGAATACAGTCTTAAGCTCATTCTTAGAATAATCTGAGTAAAATAGTGGAATAACCCCGTTAATATAAGCTGAACCCCTCTCAGTAAGATATATTCTGTCACCTTTTATCTCCATAAGTCCATTATCTATGACATAACGTACCTCGTCCTTAAAGTGTTCTTTAAAATCAATGCCAAATCGTTTCTTAAAAGCTGCCATATCTACAAATCCAAAATAGAATGATACCGATACCATCTTTGCTATAGACTCCTCAATCGGAAGTCTGTATATATCCTGGAACGGAAGCTCTCCCCTGTTAATAGCTTCCTCATATCTCTCCATTCTCTTCTCTGCTGCACCAAGATTATATGCAAGGTAGTTCATTCCAAATGATTGAGCACCAAGTCCCATTCCTACATATGGAGTTCCCTCAATTACTCGTCTTGTAAGATAATCACTTGTGCCATAATCTCCCTCTATACGGCTGAATGTATTCTTGCCTATATTAGCATTGTAACCATGACAAGTAAGTGTACGATATGCTATTGTATACTGATACATTGCCTTATATATGGATACTCCGCCTGCTTCATATTCAATCTTAGTGCCTTTATACCTGTTTCTGTAAAGTGTTATATGATCCGGCTTAAGTCCTATTGCATATAAAAGAGTATTATCAAAATCTTTATCTGACTGATTAAGAAATCCATACATAAGATCTATGTTAAAAGATTCAAATCCCGCTTCTCTTATATTAGCAACTGCCTTCTCATATATACTCTTAGAACCATCCCTTCCAAGTTCCATAAGTAACCTCTCGGATACAGTCTGTACTCCCATACTTATCCTTCTATATCCCATCTCATACAGTGCATTAATCTTCTCAGGCTCCATAGCTGCTATAACCGGTGTAGTCTCAACACTTGCTATCACTCCCTCTTTGACATCAAAGTATTCATATACTGCATCTGTTATCTTCTTAAGATTCTCAACTGACAACTTAGATGGCGTGCCTCCTCCAAGATCATATCCTATTATCTTCTTCCCTCTTAAGATATCAGAATACATAGCCATCTCTTTTAATAGAAGTTCTACATACCTGTCTTCCACTGATTCATCCGGATTCTCAAGTACAACATATTCACAGAACTTGCATCGTGCTTTGCAAAATGGAATATGAATATAGATTGAAAGTTCATCTACATCTCTCCATTCTTCTTCTACAAACTTACGTATCTCTTTCCCGTCCTTAAGTCTGTACTGCATAAATGAAGCTGGTGTCAGTGGATACGCTGTATTCGCATAGTGATGATATAATAACCCTGTCTCATATACCTCTTCACAACTAAGTTTCTTTTCTTTCCCTTCATTATTAATTATCTCTCTCTTCATTAAATGGCACCTCTTCTTATTGGCTTTGATTTATATTTGTTATTCACATTTTGATAATATCACTTTGATAATAAGATGTCAAGCGCTTTTATACAAAAAAATTGCAACTCCGGATTTTTATCCAGAATTGCAATTTCCTTACTCTTATGTCCTATGATTTTATTATATAATTATTCCGATTACTACATGCCACATATAGTAAATTACTGCTTTCTCAATATAATATCTTCGTTCCCTTAATCAGATTATTCAAGAACTAATAATAATCCCATCTTGAACTTGCCATTAGCTGTTACACTGTGAAGTCCATCTTTTCCAAACCTAAAGTTCTCGCCTGCTGATATCTCATAATCTTTACCTTCGTATCCGATTACAGCCTTACCCTCAAGTGCAAATATAATCGCATTGCCAGGTGCTCTGTGTGGCTGTAAGCCTGTTCCTTCATCAAATGCCATAAGAACAAATTTCATTGTCGGATTACTTACAACATCAAGGTTGCTTATACTTCCTGTCTCATATGAGATAAGATCCTTTAATTTCATTACTTCGCCTGCTTTTACAATATTATTCATAATTATCTCCTTTTTAATAATAATCTCTGTATAAACTGCACCTGTTTCGCTTTCTGCTCCACATAGTGTTTTACCTGGTATAACAAGCAGATCACCCTTTGTAAGTTCTGCTTTTTTCTTGTCTTCACCGATTATAAAATCAGCTTTTCCTTCTGCGCCAATATAGATGGCTGTTACATCATACGTCTCCTGACTTATTGAAGTATTCGCTCCAAGTGAGAAGAATGTAACTGTATTCTCCAAACCAAGACCTGCATCCCTTGAGATTGTCATGTTATCTCTTATCGGACGTAACTGACTAACTGTGAATTTTCTCTCCATATAGTTTCCTTTCTATATCCATGGTCACATTGTTACTGCTTAATCATAATACTATACTTTTATGATATTTTCGGTTGCCACTGCAACTATTAATATAAAAAATCTATTAACCAAACATTAACTATCCTATTCTAAACCAGTGACACCGGCACTATATTTCTAATCACTTTATTATCATATCCAATCTCATCAACTACCACTTTTACATCAAATATTCCTGATATATTCTTTTCATTCAGTACATCAGAAGCTGCACCATAATAGCAATCTCCTCTACGATTAAGCATAAATGCCTCATCGGCTACACGCATAGCATTAGTCGGATAATGCGTATTCATAATAGCCCCAATACCATCATCATGTGCAAGACGCTCAATCATATTAAGAACAAGTATCTGATTATGAAAATCCAGCCCTGTCTCAGGTTCATCAAGTACAATAAGCTCAGGTTCATTGATTAAAGCTCTTGCGATAAGAACCATCTGAAGTTCCCCACCGCTCATATGATTACAGTCCTTATTCGCAAGTCTTGTTATCCCGACTCTCTCCATCATATTCTCTGCCATCTCAATTTCTTTTTTCCCCGGCTGTTCAAACATTCCAAGATGAGAACTCCTACCCATCATAACCATCTCAAGTCCGGTATATGAAAAAGCAAAACCATGAGTCTGTGGTATATATGATATCTTACTCCATATCTCTCTTGGCTTAAGACTCTTAATATCCACCCCATCAATATATGTCGCTCCATTAGTCCAATTAAGAAGCCCCATCATACATTTTAAAAGTGTAGTCTTACCTATTCCATTAGGTCCAAGCACAGAAAGTATATGTCCTTCTTCAAGCCTAAGATTAATATTCTTAAGTATCTCTTCCTGTTTTGGATAGCCAAAACATCCATTCTTTACTTCAAAAATCATCGCAATCCACTCCTGTTCTTCTTAAGCAAAGATATAAATACCGGTGCTCCAATAATCGCTGTAAGCACTGAAAGTGGAAGTTCTATGACACTGACAGTTCTTGAAAGCGTATCAATTATAATCATAAAACCTGCTCCAAGACTTATGCTAAGTGGAACAACATACCTGTTATTACTTCCAACCAACATTCTTGCACAATGTGGAATTAACAAACCTATCCATCCTACCTGTCCACACATCGATACTGCTGATGCTGTGATTATTGTTGATGCGACGATAAATATTATTCTCGTCTTTTTAATATCTATACCACTTGCTTTTGCTTCATCCTCACTAAGTGCAAGTATATTAAGTCTCCATCTGAATAACCATATTACAACTATTCCAATTAATATAAGCGGTGAACCTATTAATATCTTCTTATAAGTTGCACCTGTAAAACTCCCCATAAGCCAATAAGTAATCTCCGGAAGTTTATCCTGCGGATCTGCTGTATATTTGAGAAGAGAACCTATCGCATTAAAAAGTGATGACGCTATAACACCTGCAAGTACAAGATATACCATAGAACCATCTCTATTCTTACCTGCAACTTTCATAGTAAATAATACTGATGCAAGTCCAAATATAAGTGCTATTATCTGTGTAGGTACAATTCCACATGATAATATAATTGCAAGAATCGCACCCACACATGTTCCACTTGTTACTCCAAGTATGTCCGGTGTCGCAAGTGGATTAGAGAAAAGTGACTGGAATGTATTACCTGCACAGGTAAGACCTGCACCGACAATAACAGCCATAATAATTCTTGGAAGTCTTAAATTAATAATGATAGAATAATTCTTAATGTCATCTTTTTCTCCTGTAAAGACAGAAGCAATAGCCTTAATAACATCCCGAACCGGAACATTCATACGTCCTGCGCATATACAGATTATTGCTGTTATCAAGGGTATGATTATCATAAGAATGACAGCCTGTAATGTAAATTTACCTTTTTTTATCCAAAAATTATCCTTCATTAGTAATTCAACATCTCCTGCATATCTTCATCTGTCACATCATATCCATACCAAGTCTTGTAATATTCTCTTATAGTATCTTCAAGTGGATAATCTGCAAATACTTCTGGATATGTCTTACATGCCATCCACGCATATACAAGTGGTGCATCAGGATTTGGTGTAAACCAATTCCACATACCAAGTGTTGTATTATATACTCTCTTATTATTAACTGCACTTAATGTCTGAAAATCTGCTCCCTCAACATTATTGTTAAGCACATCCTCGGTTGTAAGCGATAAAAGCCCCGGTCCATCAAGGAATAAGATATCAGTATCCCAACTATATAGCTGTTCCATATTAACCTGTGTAAATCCTTTGGCATCTGCTGCCACAACATCTGTAACACCAAGGTGTTTTAACCAGAATGTACCAAATGTACCTGCTCCTGATACCTGTGGAATTCCATCTGCATATTTCCATAGAATCATTGCAGTTGGTCTTTCTGATTCAGGAATTGCATTAATTCTATCTTCTACATCAGTAATTATCTTATTACCGGCTTCTTTGAATTCATCAGTCTTGCCCTCTTCTCCAAATACATCTTCAAGAAGATTAAGCCATTCCTGATATCTTACAAGAGGATCTGCATCTGTGCTTGCACCAACTGTTGCAAATCCTATACATGGTATTCCACTTGCTTTTAGGACTTGTGCATGCTGTGCATTACCTGCATTATAGAGAATAACATCCGGTTCAAGTTTCATAATCTCTTCAATATTAAGATCGCTCTGCGCATATACTGTATCTGATGATTCCATAAGTTCTGGTGCTATATCTTTTAACACAGTCTTAGTTATTGTATCCTTAAAAGAACCACAATATCCGACAATATTAGGTGCTGAGCCTTCAAAATATGACATATATGTTGACAAAATAGGTATCTGATCTATTACAACTTTAGTTATCTTATTAGGAACTTCTACTGTATTGCCACCATGGTCAACTACTGTATGTGTTCCATTCTCATCTAAAGTATCTTTTGTATCCTCTTCTTTACTGCTCTTATTAACTTCACTTTCTGCTGCAACCTGTGATTCCTTAGTTGTTGCATTATCTGTCGCTTTACTACCTGAACATCCTGCAAATAATGACACTGTCATACAAGCTGCAAGAAGTACTGTTAAACTTTTTCTCATAATATCCTCCTGTTATTACAAATGCTTTATTTATATACAACTTATTTTTATTAGTTATTTCTAACTCACGTTTGTGAATTATAACATAAGATTATTCTTCTGTCCGTTGCCATGGCAACAAATATTCAGATATATTTTGAGAAAAATTATCATATTTAGGCTGATACTTCTCTTAGTTGCCTCTCCTAATAGATACACTTCTAAAAGGAACTTACTGCTTTATTTATCTTCTATACACTTCTCTTTTTGATATATTTTATATAAAAAAAGAAGCCTAAACAAATTAGACTTCTTTTTCTTATCGATGATTTATTTTTAATTGGATGATTTACTTATCTTCTCATTACTTCACAGTAACTTTAAAATTACTAAATGAAGCATTATTAGAATTCCACCATGAATAAAAATTCAGGTATCCGATATTGCTATAATGTGACAAATCAACTGTCACCGTATTAGCATTAGTATATGAATAATCAGCACTTCCAAGCCATCCACCATTAGATGTATATACATGTGCTGCACCATTACCTGTTGAATTAGATGATACGTTGAATGTAAGAGCTGTTATTGTCTTGCCTGCATATGCACTAAGATCAATCCTGCCATCTACTAACTGTACATCATAACTTCCTGCTGATGCACCAGATGTATTATTACCAGCATTAGTTCCATTATTACTTCCAGAATTATTAGCCGGTGCATCACAAGGTTCGAATATCCATAACTGATTAGTACTTCCTTTACATTCGTACTCACAGACATTAGTTCCTCTTACATTCTTAGCACCTGCTACATCTATACATGATCTTGCATCTGAACATACTGTAAGAATAGCATACTGTCCATCTACATTAGTCTTACCAATCATATATTTTTGTGCTGTAAGCTGATTAGCTGTATATAACTGAACATTAGTTGAATTATCAGCTCGTCCATAGTAAATATCAAGCATATATCCAGAACCATTCATAAGAGTAAATACTCCATCCGGTTCATTCTTAAGATACCATCTCTGACCTGTTGCGCCATCACCATCGCCAATCTGAACATTAGTATAATTACTTATTACAGATGAATCATCTGCTTCAAGATATTTCTGTGATTTAACACCTTTTATATAGTACCATCCATCTTGAAGCACTTTATTAGTTGACTTTTTAACTCCTGATGTTGCTGTATTATTGTTGCTTGTATTATTACCTGTATTACTGTTATTACCTGTATTACTGTTATTACCTGTATTACTGTTATTACCTGTATTACTGTTATTGCCTGTATTCGCATTATTGCTGGCATTAGTATTACTGTTATTACCAGAAGCAGAAGCATTACCTGTTGTAACGCCTTTTCTAAAAGGACTTACATTCTTCTGGCTAACAAACTTACTCATTGCACTATCAGTAATATATACATAATATTTATCTGTATTCTTGCATCCTGCATAAGCATTACAAAAATACTTAGTATTATAATTATAATTCTCTGTTGTCTTAATCAATTTATATCCATAATTCTCTGTAGAAGGATTCCATGACGCTACATTATAAGCTGAATTATATGAATATGTACCAGCTGTACTATTCTCATTAGCCGCAGTATAATTGCCTGCTTCTCTATATGATGCCTTTTTATCAATAGCAACTTCTTTTCCTTGTACACCTGCAAAATAGCAATTCTCAACAAGGAAAGTAGCTCCTTCTCCTGCGATTACCTGTGATGTACCGGAATCTATATTAGAAGAAGTATTAACATAATAATTATTATAAATATGGGCATAACCATTACCAAGCTGTGGACATCTTCTTACACAATCACGCCACATATTGTACATTACAGACGTTCTGCATCTTGAAGTCTCTGAATTCTGTGTTCCATAAGCTACAGTCCAATAACGGTTCTTAAACACATTATAAGATAAAGTTATATAATCAGGACTTCTCTTTAGATCCTTTGCATCATAATAACTCGCATAAGGTGTATTAACCCATATAAACTTACCGACTTCATCTTTACTTCTTGTAAGTGTACTATTAAATGTACAATGATCAATCCAGATATTTCTTGATGACCAGATCTGAACAAGAATCTTATTAGCATTCTTCTTCGCAAGGAAATTAACATTACGGATAACAATATTATCACTTGGTTCATCCTTACCATACTCATTATTTGTTCTTAACTGGCAATCATTAATAACAGGTGTTGAATATGCTCCAACAAGAGTCTTATTATCTCTTATTCTCATATATCCAGCCTGTGAACAATCAATATTACCATTAACAACTATTGTAAGTGGTTCTGTTAAATTAAGATATTTCTTCAAATCATTAACATTTGAAGCATATACTGTCTTACCAAACAATCCGCCAACTGTTCCAGCTTTCTGACCATTAGCTGTATTACAATTAGCTGCAAATCCTTCAAGTCCATCAAGATTAATCTTAAAAAGCTGATAATCGTTCCCCGTATAATTCTCAACTCTTATACTATTGTCAGCAGCATTAAAAGTTAAAGCTTTTGATGAATCACTGCTGTTTACAATCCTGTAAAAAAGATAGTAGCCTTCATAATCTTTCTTCACGCCTTCTATCTTCCATCTCTGCGAATTATCATGCTTATTCTGTGCTATGACAGCAGTTCCATTATTATTGGTAATAACATAACCTGTCTTAACATTGACAATCTCATAGACACCTTCCTGCACATAATTCAAGTACCATTTTTCATTATCTTCGCCATTCTCGTTCCAGGTGTTCAACTTAGAACCATCCGAAAAACCAGATATATTGACATTATTAACAGTATCTCCTACTCCGATTCTAAACTTAGAAATTGGATAACCCGTTGCCGCATTAACAGTTCTTCCCGGTATTACAATAGCCAAACATACTGTCATAACAAGACATACTGCTACTAACAATGTTAGCAAACGCTTCTTTTTCATTACTATTTTTCTCCTTTACAACAACCAAAAAACACTGAAAAAACATTACTATTTTTACCTGTTTCTTAGGAAACTACACACTGGATCCTCGTATGCATAAACACATTAACATTTTTTTATAAATTATTCAAGGTTTTTTTATACTTTTAATTTATTTATTAATACAGCTAATATGTCCTTTTGTGCTAGTTTATTTTAAAGCATTGAAAAATATAGCATTGTACTCGTTTGCATATTTTAAGTTTTCTATTAATTTTTATTCATTTATTTTATTTTAGCAGTAAGTTAATATACTGAACTAATGCATAAAACCTATTTTATGCATTAGTTCACCAGAAACTATTTTAAAAAATTCTTATCAACCATCGTAATCTGCATACCATTTACAAGTATTATATTCTCATCTCTCATTCTACTAAGTTCTCTTGAGAGTGCACTCCTGTCAACATATAAGAATTCTGCCATCTTATTTCTTGTAAAGGGAAGCTCAATTATTCCATTTTCATCCATCTTCTGTGTCTGAAGAAACACTTTAATCTTATCACGAAGTTTCTTCTGACTTAATATTCTCACTTTTACATTGAATAGATTAACCTGACTTGCAAGTTCCTGCAATAGATTTGCTGTAACTTGCATTCTGCATGGACAAGTAAGAGTATTCGTAGACATAAGACTTCCAAAATCAAGAAGAAGAACACTTGAATTCTCTGTTGCTTCAAGGCTAAACTGACTCGCAAGCGATCTGCTGCATGCAAGCTCCGCACCAAATATATCTCCTGGTGCAAGCCTTCTTATAATAACCGGAGTCGAATTCTCATCATAGATAAATTCTTCAAGCCCTCCACTAAGCACAATTCCTGCCAGGTAATTAGTATCTCCTTCTGTCACTAACGAATTACCCGTATTATAATCAGCAATCTTGGCATCTAAGCATGACAACACATTCTTATACTTATCTTCACTAATTCCTTCAAACAGACCAGACTCCCTGAAACATTCTATATATCTTCTATAATCTATCATATATCTTACTCTCCATTAACAAGCCTTTCATATCTATATCTTACTGACTCTCTATCAACAAGCCTTATCTAATTCTTACCGACCCTCTATCAATAAGCCATATCATATACAATACTTAATTATTCCTGACTCTCCACAATCTTATTCTCTCTTCTTATAACGCTCTCTCTTATAAGAGCATATACTGTTGATAGAAGCGGAATAAACACAAGCATACCTGCTATTCCAAACAGACTTCCGCCAATACTTACAGCGAATAATACCCATATAGCAGGAAGACCTACTGAACTTCCAACAACTCTTGGATATATAAGATTGCCTTCAATCTGCTGCAGCACAAGGAATAATATAACAAAACCGACTGCCATCATTGGATTCTCAAGAAGTATAAGAAAAGCTCCGACAACACATCCTATAAATGCACCGACAATAGGAATAAGTGCAGTAAAAGCAATAAGAATTCCAATCATAACTGCATAAGGCATACGGAATATAAGCATCGATACAACAAACATCGAACCGAGTATTACAGCCTCAACACACTGTCCTGTAATAAAACTGCTAAAATTCTTATTCATTATCGCACACACTTTAAGGAAACTATTTCTTGGTTTTTCGGGTATATAAGCCTTAAATATTCTCATAAACTGACTTCCAAGCTTCTCTTTCTGTGCAAGAATATATATGCTGAACACAAAAGCTATAATAAAACTTGTAACAACAGTTATTATACTTCCTGCAACACCAATAGTTGTATTAAGTACACTTCCAATACCACTTTGCATAAAAGAACCAACACCTGCAATTATCTTCTGCCAATTATTCTTAAGTTCAGTAATCGTACCTGCAGAATTCTTAAGTGCAGGATACTTATTGCTAAGTTCATTAGCAATATCCATAAGTTCTTCAAAAAACTTTGGTATCTTGCCAGCAACATCTGCTATAGCCGATGATATCTGTGGAACAACAATTGCTATTAAAAGTCCAATTAAAAATATTACAAATAATATTGTAAGAAATATACTCACAATACGTTTGAAACTATCTGCCGACTTGCCAGTCCACTTCTTAAGTATTGTATTCTCAATAAAATTCATTGGAATGTTAAGAACGAATGCCATTGCCGCACCGGCTATAAAAGGTGCTATTATCGCAATCGTAAGATCAACTGCCTTTAATATATCTTTGCAGTATATAACCATCATAATAAGTAATGTAGCAAATACCATAAGTAATGCTATCTGTCGCATCTTTGTCTTGCTAAAATCCATATTCTTCCTCCCGTAATCTCTTCATTTATAATATCAGAGCAGCTTATTGACTATTTTAAATTTTGCCAATGTTAAATATACTCACAATTATTACTATTCTATCACGAAATATATGGTTCTTAAAGCCAGATATTATATTTTATATTTTTTTCATATTATATCCGTCATATACATATTGTATTGTCTAATCAACTCTTATCATCCTATATCCAATTCCAACATGTGTCTGTATATACTGCACTGACATACTCTCTTTATCTATCTTCTTCCTTAAAGTTGCCATAAATACTCTTAACGAAGCAACATCATTCTCCCAACTATGTCCCCATATCTTCTGTGTAAGATATGTATGTGTAAGCACTTTACCTACATTGCTGGCAAGAAGACACAATAGCTTATATTCTATAGGAGTAAGATGAAGCTCTTTTTCATCAATATAAGCACAGCCTGATGAATAATCAATCTTAAGTTTACCATTTACAAATATATTAGATTCATTCTGTTCACGCCTGTTAAATACAATTCTTCGTTCTGTAACTCTGATCCTTGCTAATAATTCTTCTACCGAAAAAGGCTTTGTAAGATAATCATCTGCACCTGCATCAAGTGCCTCTACTTTATCAGAATCTTCACTTCTTGCACTTATAATAATAATCGGAACATCAGACCATGTTCTTATCTTTTTAATAACTTCCATACCATCTATATCAGGCAATCCAAGATCCAACAGAATTATATCCGGATTATGTGTGGCTGCTTCCATAATTGCTATTTCGCCATTAACTGCTACTATATACCTGTAATTACAGGTTTTTAACGTTGTTGTCATAAGATTTTGTACTGTCCTGTCATCCTCAACAACTAATATCAATGTTTTATTCATACAATTCGCTTCCTCACTTATACATTGTTAATATCATATAGTAATCTATATTAGCAGCAACTTTAATATATATCCTATACACAATCAACCTTTTCTATTGGTAATTCTATTATAAACACTGTTCCTGTCGGTTTATTATCCTTAACTTCAATATTTCCATCATGCATATTAACTATCGCTTTACATAAAAATAAACCAAGTCCAAGACTTCTTCTGCTGTCTGCTATATTTCTATGTTCACTATAAAACATATCAAATATCTGTGCCTTTGCCTCATCACTTATTCCAGGTCCATTATCTGTAATTGTAATTATAGCTTTATCTTCCGTTTTCTTTGTTCTGATATCTATTATAGAACCTTTTTGCGTATATTTTATAGCATTATCAACAATATTAATTATAACCTGCATCATAAGCCTTGCGTCAACTTTTACAAGAATAATCTCTTCTTCATAATTAATATTAATTGTATGCTCCTCCTGTTTTATTCCAACATGCTTAAGTGCTTCACTTATTATCTCATCAAGCAGCTCAACATTCATCTGTATATTAAGTTTGCCATCTTCAATCTTTGTTATAGCAAGCAGATTCTCTACAAGCTTTATAAGCCACATTGAATCATCATATATATCTTTGCAAAGCTGTTTTCTGCTGTCCTCATCAATCATCTCTGAATTATATAAAAGATTACTTGCATTACCTGATATCGATGTAAGAGGTGTTCTAAGATCATGTGAGATAGTTCTTAACAGATTAGCTCTTAATCTCTCTTTCTCAGCTCTAAGCTCCGCCTTTGATGACTCAATTGTCTGTATCTTAAGTCTCTTAGTAAGTGTACCTGTAAGAAAAGCAACTATGAACATCGTTACAAATGTAACTGAATATGCATCATTATAAGCAAGAAGTGTATACCTTGGCTCAGCAAAAAGAAAATTAAATAAAAATACATTAACTCCAGACACCACAAGACTATATATCTGATGTCCTGTTATAAGTGCAGCTATGTATGCACCAAGAATATATATCATAATAATATTAGACTCTTCTATTCCTATATCAAAAAATACTATACCTATAAAACTAGTTACAATAATAACTCCTGTACATTTTAATATATCCATAATATTATCTTTAATCTTATTATTATCATCTGTCTTCTTATTATAGTACATATATAACTCTCACTTTCTTATAACTATACATTAAATACTACAATATCTTACTTATATTAGTATGTCAAATCATATATCAGTATTCCAACCATCAGTATCATATCCCTATATTCAACCGTTAGCAGCCTCAATATATCATACTTAAAAATCTTATATATGAAAACAGTTTTGTATATCTCTTGTCTTACCAAGTACCATAAGTGCTTCACCTGATGCAAATCTTGTATCGGCAGTTATATTAAGATTCATATTTCCATCTCTTTTTACAGCCATTATATTAACATTATATTTCTTCCTTATATCTATCTCTGCAATAGTCTTACCAATCCATTGTTCAGGCATCTCAACTTCAAATATAGAATAATCATCTGATAATTCTATATAGTCTAAAATATGCTCCGATGTATAACGTATAGCTGTCCAATCAGCAAGCTGCTTCTCAGGATATACTACATCATCTGCACCATTACGCAAGAGAAACTTCGCCTGTACATCACGTTCTGCTCTTGATACTACTCTCTTTGCACCAAGTTCTTTTAGCAATGAAGTTGTCTCAAGTGATGCCTGAAAATCATTAGCTATTGCAACTATACATAGATCAAAATTACCAATTCCCAATGTTCGTAAAAAATTCTCATTAGTACTATCACCAATCTGTGCATTAACGACATAAGGTAAGATTGCTTCTATCTTCTCTTCACTTTTATCTATCGCCATGACTTCGTGATTCATCTTACCAAGTTTCATAGCCACATGCTTTCCAAATCTTCCAAGTCCAATCAATAATATTGTCTTCATCTATATCTCTCCTTTTTCTACTCTATTGTCAGATATTTATCAAACACTTGTTACTATCTTATATATCAGTTTCTTCCTATCCAACTATCACCTGTTACTATCCTATATATCAGTTTCTTCCTATCCAACTGTCACTTTCTCCTTTGGATACTTAGAACCTTTCTTTACACTCTCCGATACTGTTGCAAATATAAGTGTAAGTCCACCAACACGTCCTATATACATAAGAATAATTAATACTATCTTTGATACAATACCAAGCCCAGGTGTTATACCAAGCGTAAGTCCAACTGTTGCAACTGCTGATGCAGTCTCAAAGATACAATCAAGCATAGGCAGTTTCTCTACAATACTGATTATTACAGCTCCACCAATACACAGACTTGCATACATCATAATAAGTGTTGCTGCACTCTTTACAACACTATCTTCAATTCTTCTTCCATAACACTCTATATCGCCTTTTCTTTTAAAAACAGTAATCATATTCGTAAACAAAATAGCTACCGTTGTAAGCTTCATACCACCTGCTGTAGATCCCGGTGCTCCACCTATTAACATAAGAAGAATCATAATTGTAATTCCGGCTTCACTGATTTTAGTCAAATCAACTGTATTAAACCCGGCAGTTCGTGGTGTTACAGTCTGGAAAAGTGATGCAAGAATCTTATCTTTTTCCGACATATTACCCCATCTGCCAGACTCAAATTCTCCAAAATAATAATAAAGTGCAGGTATTACTACAAGAACAAGTGTTGTCACAAGAATTATCTTTGTCTGTAATCTATATTTTTTTAAAGCATTCTTATTAGTAACAATATCATTCCATGTTGTAAACCCGATTCCTCCAATGAGTATCAGCATGATTATCGTTATATTAACAATCACATTACTGCTATAACCTGTAAGTGATGCATATCCATTACCCGGTCTTCCCATAAGATCAAAACCAGCATTACAAAATGCCGACACAGAATGAAAAACCGAATACCATAATCCTTTTAATATTCCAAAATCTTTAATAAATACAGGCATCATAATTACACTTCCTGCAACCTCAAACAGTATTATCCCTTTTATTATAAAACTTGTCATTCTCACAATTCCACCAACTGTCGGAGCTGCTATAGATTCCTGCATAGTACTTCTTTGTATAAGCCCAATCTTTCGTCCTGACAATCTTGTTATACATATTGACAATGTCACAACACCCATACCACCGGTCTGTATCAACATAAGAATAATAAACTGACCAAACGCTGACCAATATGTTGCTGTATCATGAAGCACAAGACCTGTAACACATGTTGCTGAAGTCGCAGTAAACAGTGCATCAAGAAATGGTGTAACTGTTCTCGTTCTGCTTGACAGTGGTAACATAAGCAAAATTGTACCTGCAATAATAACAATAATAAAGCCTATTATTATTATATTAAACGTTGTAAATTTTATTTTTCCATTAATTTTCCTTTCCATAATTATATCTCCTAAATCTAATATTCACAGATTGTTATAGTATAGTACTCTCTGTTTAAAGTTTGTATAAAAAAATAACTTATAGTATTAAGATTGTATAAAGATTAGCAAGTAAAAAATCTATCTGGTTTTCATCCCATAGGCAAGTCTATGGGGCGCCACAATTTTATAACATACTAATACCATATATTTATTCACATTATCTGATAATATTAAAAAGCTTTCCATACAACTAATTATAAATATAATTCTGTTGTATAGAAAGCTACTATTATATCTTATTCAAAGAACCCTGTCATCGCAATCCAGCTCTCTGTGAGTCCCGGCAATAATCGTCTGTTATCTTTAATAAACTCCTCGAGTTCTCTCTTATAGATAAAATGAATATTATCGCACTGATTCTTAATATACTTCTCACCTGTCGAGAACAGATATACCTGTGCTGTCGGTTCAAGCTCAACCGCATCCATATAACTCTCTGCTCTTACAACTACAGTTCCATTCTTAACCTGTGGATATGCAAGGATTCCTTCTCTATTAATCATTGTACATTCATACTTCCATGCTGAATATTTCATAGTTGTTGAATATATATGAAATCCTTTCTCCATCTGCAGATACAAAAGTACAATCTCTTCCACACACTCCGATGGAAGTACACTCCATATATCCGATTTTTTCTCCGGCTTCTTATAATATACAATCTTACTGTGTTTGTTCCATATATGCTTTGATATATCATCAATATCAGATATACTCTGAATGACTGCTGCTGTTCTGAAACTGCTGACCGCTTTCTCTGGTACAAGCTCCTCCATTCCAATCTTAAGCCATTCTGCACTGACATAATTAGACACTTCAAGCTGATCGTGCATCTCACCGGGTGTACTATCTTTCCACAATCCGGTTACCCTGCACAGATAATATATATTATCAATTCGTGCCCATATCAAATCATCTTCCTTAATCTTTCTCATAGAATTAACAGCCTTCATCGCTGCTGTCGCATCAGGATATACAAGAGCCTCCTTCTTAATTGCAAGTTCCGAGTCCTCTCTTGTCTTAATATCGCTCCAGCCAACGCCAATAAGCTTATTGTCTATGCAAAAATTAAGCAGATCCTCCATTGTGTATTCTTCTGCTATATCATTTTTAAGGTGTATTCTCCATACCTTCATAATTCCAACCTACCTTTTATAAAATTTTTTTACTAATAGGTGTATACTTCTTAGTATCAAAAAGTTTCGCTTGCTTATATGTATATATATCGGTCAGATTGAAAAGTTCATAATTTATTATATATCATATCTATCATCTTCTCTTTAGTATACCTTCTGATTTTAACACAAAAGAGGATAGAAAACAAATTACATTTTTTAGTTTTTGTCTTTTTTATAAAAAAAATACTATATATGCGCCTTCGTTATTCATTATACACAACACTTTTTATGAAAAATAGTTTCCTAGTCGGCAACTTCTACATAAAAAACACCATCTTCGTTAATTTTTAGTCTCATTGTCTTAATATACTTGTTATAAAAATTATCTATCTCAGCTTCTGTAGTAGTAATCCTTGTATCACCATACAGTTTTCTGGCAAGTTCCCTGCCATTCATTCCAACAATCTGTGGGGCATACGACTTTAATTTATCAATCAATACTGCTTTTTTTAAATCAGTGGCATTGCCAGTACAAAAATCATCCATCGCACAATTAAGTATATCATGTTCCTCTAATGCTTCCTTAATAGGGTTACCACATTTACTATATTCGTACATAACAAGGAAATTAGCTTCAGGAAGTGAAGATATAAGTCCCCAGAAGTCAGAATCACTTGAACATATAATAAATGAATCTATTCCATCCTTGTAGAATGCTGTACATACACCAGCTGTCATCTTAATATCAACAAGCGACTTAAGTTCTGTCACTCTGTTAACTTCAATATACTCAACCGGTATTTTAGTGAACTTAGACAGCCACTCCCATGCCGTCGATGTATGATAATCATCATATAGCATAATCTTCTCAATTCTTGCAAGTTCATCCGGATTAAGATTCTTAAGAACACCATATAACTTGAATACATCAGAATTCTCACAATCAACTGCTATCGCAACTTTATAACCCTCTCTTATGAATTCATATATATCTGCTTTGGTATCTTCATCTGCATCTTTTACTTTGGATTTATCCCAAAAATAATCTTTATGCTGAGTATATATTATACTTAAGAATTTATCATCATTAAAAAGTATATTGCCACGTTCCCTAGGCTCCCAGTATATATACATCTGGAAAGGATAATTATTGAGATTTTTCATATATTTTTCAAATTCTGATTTAAATACATTTTTCTTGCTGTGTTTTGGTATACAGAACAGTTCCCTGATATATTCGAACTTTACCCAGTCGTGAAAAAGATATTCACATTTATCAATATTCTCATTAATTAATCTTGTGAAATCTTCCATATATTTCTCTGATGAATAATTAACCTGTATTATCGGAATCCCCCAGTTCTCAAGCTTCTTAATATTGTCCGTATCATACCATTCTTCTAATCTGTCAAGATTAGACAGATTGTACTTCATCTCATAATCTGTCTTCTTAAACTTCTGAAATAAGGTTGTCCTTAACTTGCACAGATACCTTATTGTTGTAGCGTTCTGGTCATTATAAAGTGTCTCTAATAATTCACTGCATGACTCTTCATAATACTTATTCAGTGTTTCTTTTCGTACACCAATCATATACGCTACAGTAGCCACTACGTCTCTCTTGTCTACTGTCATATAACGTCCTCCTTATAAAAATATAATGTAAAATAATGTTGTATATATCCCGCAACGTTATTAGTATATCACACAATTAACGCAGAAAAAAGGGAACTTTTATATATATGAACTAAATCATATATAAAAGTTCCCTTTTTCTACTCTAAACATCTAGTATATCATTTTCTAAATAACTATACCAATCACATAGGATGCTGATTCAAGTGTGCAGGTATAAAAACGCAAGCATAACATCATTATCCTTCAATAGCTATATATTTATCTTCCTTAACTGCTGGTTTTGCTTCTTTCTTTGGTACAAAAAGTGTAAGTATACCATGTTTAAATTCACCTTTTATATCTTCCTTAGTAATATTATCACCTACATAGAAGCTTCTCTGCATTGCACCTGCATAACGTTCACGTCTTATATATCTGCCAGAATCTTTTTCTTTTTCATCCTTATCAAGACCTTTGGCAGCTTCAATTGTCATATATCCATTCTCTAATGATACTTTTACTTCATCTTTCTTAAATCCTGGAAGATCAATAACAACTTCATAACCATTATCTTTCTCTTTAACATCAGTCTTCATAAGATTCTTAGCATGACGTCCGTACAACTTCTTCTCTACCTTATCACCCATTCTGTCTTCATAGAATGGAAAATCAAACCAATCATCAAATAAATCTTCTCCAAAAATACTAGGCATTAACATAAGTCATCTCTCCTTTTTATATCAGGTATTCACTTTGTGAATATCTCATGCTTGTTTACCTTGTTTCCTGGAACTGGGATGTTTAAGGAATTCTTTTTATCCTCTTCCTTTGTTCTACGTATGTTATAACACTTATTATTAGCACTGTCAAGAGGTGAGTGCTAATTTTTTGTGAAGAATTTATGAAGAATTTGTGAAGCCTTTATTTTATGGGCTTCACAGGGATTTTTCACTTGCTTTCGCACTCGATTTTCTTGATTTGACCACATTTTTACGACAAATCTTTTGAAAAATATATTTGTCTGATTTTCTTACCACATTTTACGACAACGACTTCTGGTTTATACCACAGCAGGTACGGTTTCCGGCAGGTTCAGCTCTCTCTGTTTACGGAACGCATCATATACCATCTGTGTCATAGGAATATCTCTGATTCCTGCATCATCGGAAGTAGTGAAACTTAAATCATGCCCAATATGGAATATACTTTTTATACCTTGGTGCAGTATCCGGATCCATTACTTTAATATTCATAATCTCTTAATCGTTCTACGATAGAGCGATTTCCTACAAGTTTTTTATAGGATATGTGTACGAAGCTCTCTATGAGCATCGCACGCTTCGTTGTGCAGTACCGCATTGCAATTTTTCTTTGCCGTCGTGCGGCAGAATGAAGTTATATTCTTTACTTATATACTATATTGAAAATTTATAGATTTTATAAAGATTTGAAAAAATAATGAGCGATACCGCAGTATCGCCCTCTAATTTCTTAATATGGAATTTTAATTATTATCTGCGCACCATCAGTCTTTTTAGAATTGCTTAAAACAAGCTGCCCGCCATGTTGCTTGATAATGCTACTTGTGATATAAAGTCCCATACCAAAGTGCATATTAAAAGTACGGCTTTTGTCGCCCATGAAAAACTGTTCCTGTGCATGATGTAGAGCCTCCGGCGTGAAGCCGCCTCCCTCG
>SAMEA104315435__coassemble_550_pt1 | contig 35546 bp, 34 predicted proteins | sample SAMEA104315435__metabat2_low_PE_020 | metagenome-assembled genome bin SAMEA104315435 (sample SAMEA104315435) | gut metagenome | biome: Monkey gut; feature: monkey-associated habitat; material: faeces | place: China | collected 2013
CTGCCTTTATCTCGTCTTCAGACATCTCTTTTGGTGCAAATTCCTGATATACAGCAAAAGTAGATGCAGATAATGTAGATGAATTAATCGAGCTTATTAACAGTTTTAAGCCAGATGTTGTATTAAATCTTGCATTACCATATCAGGATCTTACAATCATGGATGCATGTCTTGCAACAAAGACTAACTATGTTGATACAGCTAATTATGAACCACTTGATACAGCAAAGTTCGAATATAGCTGGCAGTGGGCATATAGAGAAAAATTCAAAGAAGCTGGAATTACAGCACTTCTTGGAAGCGGTTTTGATCCAGGTGTAACAGGCGTATTCTCAGCATATGCAATGAAGCATGAATTTGATGAGATTAATTATATAGATATACTTGACTGTAATGCAGGTGATCATGGATATCCATTCGCAACTAACTTTAATCCTGAGATTAACATACGAGAAGTAAGTGCAAAAGGAAGTTATTGGGAAGATGGCAGATGGGTAGAGACAGAACCTATGGAGATTAAGAGAGTATATAATTTCCCTGAAGTAGGTGAAAAAGATATGTATCTTCTTCATCATGAAGAACTTGAATCACTTGGACTTAATATTAAAGGCATTAAGAGAATAAGATTCTTCATGACATTTGGACAGAGTTATCTTACACATCTTAAATGTCTTGAGAATGTAGGAATGACATCAATTGAGCCAATTGAATTCGAAGGTAAACAGATTGTTCCATTACAGTTTTTAAAAGCAGTTCTTCCAGATCCAGCATCACTTGGTCCAAGAACAAAAGGAAAGACTAATATAGGATGTATCTTTAGAGGTAAAAAAGATGGCAAAGATAAAACATATTATCTCTACAATGTATGTGACCATGAAGAATGTTATAAAGAAGTAGGATCACAGGCAGTATCATATACAACAGGTGTTCCGGCAATGATTGGAGCAATGATGCTTATGACTAAGACATGGGACAAAAAAGGCGTATATAACATTGAAGAATTTGATCCAGATCCATTCATGGAAGCACTCAATAAGTTTGGACTTCCTTACAAAGAAAGCTATACACCAGATTTAGTAGATTAATCAGCAGTTTGGATAGTTAATGTATAATACAGGAGATAACAGATGAGAATAGAAGAAGCATTTGCTAAAGTTGAGACTCCTGCATATGTAGTATCTGAAGATTTGATAAGAAAAAATCTTCAGATACTTCATGATGTTGAGGAACAATCAGGTGCACATATTTTACTTGCCCAAAAAGCTTTTTCCATGTATAGCTTATATCCGCTTATAGGTGAATATATATCAGGAGCAACGGCAAGTGGAATTAATGAAGCAAGACTTGGTTATGAATATATGGGCAAAGAAAATCACATATTTGCACCTGCATATAAAGAAAATGAGTTTGATGAGATTGTAAAGATATGTGATCATATTATATTTAACTCATATAATCAGTTTGCTAAATATAAAGACAGCGTAAAAAAAGCAGGTATATCCTGTGGAATAAGAGTTAATCCGCAATTTAGTACACAGGAAGGTCATGAGATATATGATCCATGTCAGCCTGGTTCTAGAATGGGAATTACACTTTCTGAATTTGAAAAACATGATTTTACAGGAATTGAAGGAATACATTTTCATACACTTTGTGAGCAGAATTCAGACGCACTTGTTGCAACACTTAAAGTTGTAGAAGAACAATTTGGACAATATTTTTCACAACTTAAATGGATAAATTTTGGCGGTGGACATCATATAACCAAGCCGGATTATGACAGAAAAGCACTAATTGATGCGATAAAATATATAAGAGAAAAATATAACCTTATAGTATATCTTGAACCGGGAGAAGCAATTGCAGTAGATACAGGATATATGGTAACAGAAGTTATGGATATTGTTCATAACCATATTGATATAGCAATACTTGATGCATCAGCAGCATGCCATATGCCAGATGTACTTGAGATGCCATACAGACCTAATGCAATAGACATGGATATGGCAGATGTGAAAAAATATACATACAGATTTGGTGGTAATACATGTCTAAGTGGTGATATAATCGGAGACTATTCAACAGATAAACAGTTAAAAGCAGGCGACAGAGTAATATTTGAAGATATGTCAATATATTCAATGGTTAAGAATAATACATTTAATGGAATTAATTTGCCATCAATATATCTTTTTAGTGAAGAAAAAGGGCTTAGACTTATTAAGCGATTTGGATATGAAGATTTTAAGATGAGATTATCATAGTGAATTGCAGATAGTATTAAGCAGATGTCTGATTGTATAATGAATTGCAAATAATATTAAGCAGATGTAATTGTATAATGAATTGTAGATAATATTAAGCAGATGTAATTGTATAATGAATTGTAGATATTATTAAGCAAATTTATAATTTTACAACTACTCATACAACTAACTATAGGAAAGGAAAAACTAATTAGATGAAAAACTTTATCTGATTATATATTATATCTAATTAGACAGAGTGGATTTATATGAATGAACCGAGATTAATCGGTAATTTAATCATCTAACATATACATATTGGTATATGGCATTAGTAGCAGAGAATATGAGAATATTACATACTACACCAGTTATGGATGGTTATCGTATGCCTGCTGAATATGAAGAACATACAGGCTGTATTATGGTATGGCCTGAGAGAGCAGATTCATGGCAGTATGGTGCTGTTGCAGCAAGAAAAGCATTTGTGCAGGTAGCAGAAGCTATTGCATTATCTGAAAAAGTAATTATGCTTACAAGCAATGCACAGTATGATAATGCGAGAGCTATGTTAAGTGATAAGATACAGGTAATCGAGATGACAACTGATGATGCATGGGCAAGAGATTTTGCACCAACTTTTGTAATTAATGAAGAAGGCAGTGTAAGAGGAATAGATTGGCAGTTTAATGCTTGGGGTGGCGAATATGACGGATTATATGATGATTGGTCTAATGATAATAAAGTAGCAAGAAAGATGTGTGATATACTTGAAAAAGATGTATATGACGCAAGTGATTTTGTGCTTGAAGGCGGAGCAATACATGTAGATGGTGAAGGAACAGCACTTGTTACAAAAGCATGTCTGTTAAGCAAAGGCCGTAATCCTGATATGAGTATGGAGCAGATAGAGAATAAGTTAAAAGATTATCTTAATGTAAGTAAAGTTATATGGATTAACAATGGAATCTATAATGATGAGACCAATGAGCATATAGATAATATATGTGCATTCGCAAGACCAGGTGAGATACTTCTTGCTGTAACAGATGATATTAATGATCCACAATATTCAATGTCACAGGATGCATATAATACACTTGTTAATGAAACAGATGCAAGAGGAAGGAAGATAAAAGTTCATAAGATTCCACTTCCAAAGCCGGTATACCTTACAGATTATGAGCGTGCAGGACTTTCTAGCATTAACGGATTTGGAATAAGAGAAGAACATGAGCGACTTGCAGCATCGTATGTTAATTTCTATATTTCCAACAAAAATATTATAATGCCGGGATTTGGTGATGATAATGATGAAGTTGCAAAGAATATAATACAAGATATATTTAAAGACAGAGAAGTAATACAGATATATTCAAGAGATATTCTTATTGGTGGTGGAAATATTCATTGCATAACACAGCAGATTCCAAAAGGAATAAAGAGGTGAGAATATGAGAAAAATAAAAGTAGCAGCAATACAGATGAGTATGTCATCTGATAGAAAAAAGACATTACAAAAAGCAAAAGATATGGTTATTAAAGCGGCAAAAAACGGAGCAGATATTGTATTGTTACCAGAACTGTTTGAAACACCATATTTTTGTCAGGAAAAAAATTATGATTATTATAACCTTGCAACAACAGTAGAAGATAATCCGGCAGTAAAGATTATGATGGAAGTTGCAAAGGAATATAATATAGTTATTCCAGTAAGCATATATGAACTTGATGGATATGTAACATATAATACAGTTGTAATGGTAGATGCAGATGGAAGCATACTTGGAATATATAGAAAGACACATATTCCAGATGATCATTTCTATCAGGAAAAATTCTATTTACACCTGGTAATACAGGATTTAAAGTATTTGATACTAAAAAAGGAAAAGTCGGTGTAGGAATATGCTGGGATCAGTGGTTTCCTGAAGCTGCAAGATGTATGGCACTTATGGGAGCAGAAGTCATACTATATCCTACAGCGATAGGTTCAGAACCTGTACTAGAATGTGATTCAATGCCACATTGGAGAAATTGCATGAAAGGACATGCAGCATCTAATATAGTTCCGGTAATAGCGGCTAATAGAGTTGGAACAGAGACAGTTATACCGTCAGAAGATAATAATAACCAATCATCATCACTTACTTTTTATGGTTCATCATTCATAACTGACGAGACAGGAGAAGTTGTTGAAAGTGCTGACAGATGTGAGGAAACTGTAATTATTCATGAATTTGACTTAGATGCTATAAGAGAGATGAGATTCTCATGGGGATTGTATCGTGATAGAAGACCAGAGATGTATACACAGATTGCTGAAAATAATAGATAGGATGAAGTAAATAACATGAAAAATATATATAATATACCAGATTATGGTTTTACACATGGTGGCAAATTTCATTCAGATGATGTATTTGCAACAGCATTATTAAGATATATGAACCCTGATATTAAGATAACAAGAGGGTTTAGTGTACCAGAGAATTATGATGGGATAGTATATGATATAGGGCTTGGAGAATTTGATCATCACCAGAGTGATAGAGCAGTAAGAGAAGATGGCATTCCTTATGCAGCATTTGGACTGTTGTGGCGTAGATATGGCAGTATGATTCTTGGAGAAGAAGAAGCAGCAGAATATGATCGCAAATTCATAGAAGATATGGATCTTAGTGATAATACAGGAAGTGATAATGCTATATGCTATATGATATCAGAATTCAATCCTTCCTGGGATAGTGACGAGAGTCAGGACGAACTATTTGAAAAAGCTGTTAATGTCGCATATATAATACTTGACAATCATTTTAAAAGTGTATTTGGAATGATTCGTGCCAAAGATATGGTAACAGAAGCGATGAAACAGTCAGATGGAACAATACTTATATTACCAAAGCATGCACCATGGAAAAAATATGTAAAAGGCAGTTCATATATGTTTGTAGTATATCCATCACAAAGAGGTGGTTATTCAGCACAGTGTGTTGAAGATGACGAGACAAGAGAACTCTTATGTCCATTTCCAAAAGAATGGCGAGGAGTAGATTCTTCATTACTACCTGATATATCAGGTATTGCGACACTTAGATTCTGTCATAATAGTGGATTCTTAATTGCAGCAGATACACAGGAAGATGTTGTTAAAGCATGTATTGAATGTATGAAGATTAATCAAGAGAATAAAGATAATTAAAATGAGAAAGCAATAAGTTCGTTATTAATTTAACGAACTTATTGCTTTTTCTTATGACTTATGGTAATCTAACAAAAACTGACAAGACAGTTGACTATACAGAAACATAATAGGAAAGTGTTTTATCATAATAAGTATGAGAGGAGTATGCTGTATGAAAAAAGTGAAAGAGATTCTTAACCATATATTTATTGATGGATTAAGTGGAATGGCATTAGGATTGTTTGCAACACTTATTGTTGGAACAATTATAACACAGGCAGGAAGCCTTATCGGAGGAATTGCAGGACATTATCTTGTTATATTTGGCAAGCTTGCACAGGCACTTACGGGAGCTGGTATTGGAGTTGGAGTAGCTTACAAATATAAGGAAAGTCCACTTGTTACAATATCAGCTGCTGTAGTAGGACTTGTTGGAGCATTTGCATCTAAGATAATAGCAGGAACAGTACTTGCAGATGGAGTAATTACACTTGCAGGTCCGGGCGAACCACTAGGAGCATTTATTGCGGCATTTGTTGCAGTTACATGTGGACATATAGTCTCTGGAAAGACTAAGATTGATATTCTCATAACACCTGTAACAACAATATTAACAGGTTCGATAGTTGGAATAATAGTAGGTCCACCTATCTCAGAATTTATGATAAAACTAGGAGAACTGATTAATTGGGGAACTGCACAACAGCCACTTCTTATGGGAATAATAGTATCAGTACTTATGGGAATGATTCTTACACTTCCAATATCGTCAGCGGCACTTGGAATAATTCTTAATCTCAGTGGAATAGCAGCCGGTGCAGCAACAATCGGATGTTGTTGCAATATGGTAGGATTCGCAGTAGCAAGCTATAGAGAGAACAAAACAGGTGGACTTATAGCACAAGGAATAGGTACATCTATGCTGCAAGTTCCTAATATTGTAAAAAAACCAGTTATATGGCTTCCGGTAATAATATCAAGTGCAATACTTGGACCGGTTGGAACTCTTATATTTAATATGACAGATAATGCTACAGGATCAGGTATGGGTTCAGCCGGTTTTGTAGGTCAGATAATGACATATCAGACGATGATAGCGACAGAAAGTGGAACAACAGTTATGCTTAAGATACTTTTAATGCATTTTATTCTTCCTGCAGTCATTACACTTGCAATATCAGAATATATGAGAAAAAAAGGCATAATAAAAGATGGAGATATGAAACTTGATATATAGTTAAGGTATATATAATAAATCCTGTGTTATAATTTAAGGGATATAAATAGGGAAAACAAAAACAGAATGGTAGGTATTGAAGATGATAAACAGGCAAGTAGTTAAACAGGTTTTTAGCGAATATGTTGAAAACTATAATTCAAAAGATGAAAAAATAAAATTAAAGATTGATCATACATATCGTGTAAGTGAGTTATGTGAGCAAATTGCGATAAGCAATTCACTTAATGAAGAAGATGTTGATATAGCATGGCTTACAGGAATGTTACATGACATTGGAAGATTTGAGCAGATAAGAAGATTTGGAACTTTTGATGACCAAAAATCTGTAGATCATGCAGAATTAGGAATCAGAATTCTATTTGATGAAGGTCATATAAGAGATTATGTAAGTGAAGATATATATGATAATGAAGTATATAAAGCGATTAAATATCATAGCAGTTTTGAACTTCCAAAGGATCTTACAAAGAGAGAGCAGATATTTAGTAATATACTTCGTGATGCAGACAAGATAGATATTCTCAAAGTCAATATAGATACACCGACAGAACAGATCTATAATGTTACAACAGAGGAACTTAAGAATGCACAGATTACACCGGAAGTTATGGAACAATTCAGAAGACATAATACAATTCTTAAATCTCTAAGAAAGACACCAGTAGATCATATATGTGGACATATAGCACTAGTGTTTGGATTATATTATCCGGTTAGCAAAGAGATAGTCAGAGAGCAGGGATACCTTGATAAATTGCTTGGATTCGATACAGATAATTCTAAGACCAAGGAGCAGTTTAGAGAACTTAAGACAATTATGACAACATATTTAGAATAGGAGGTATTTCTTTTGAAAAAAGATACTGACAGATACTTAAAAGTTTTAGCAAAACAATATCCAACAGAACTTGATGCAGCAACCGAGATAATCAATCTTCAGGCAATATTATGTCTGCCAAAAGGAACAGAACATTTCTTAACAGATATTCATGGTGAATATGAACAGTTTAATCATGTATTAAAGAATGGTTCAGGTGCAGTAAGACGTAAGATAGAAGAAGTAGAAGGCAATGCAGTGAGCAACAGCTTTAAAAGAAGACTTGCATCTCTTATATACTATCCAAAAGAGAAGCTCGAGATAGTAAAAAAAGAAGAAAGCGATATGAATGACTGGTATATGTTCATTCTTCATCACTTAGTACTTATAATAAAAAGTGTATCTTCTAAATATACACGTTCAAAAGTCCGAAAAGCAATACCTAAAGATTTTGTATATGTTATAGAAGAACTTATAACAGAGAAAGCAGAAGTATATGATAAAGAAGCTTATTATAATGAGATAATTCAGACAATAATAAGAATAGGTGAAGCTGATGCAGTAATAATTACATTATGTAATCTTATACAGCGTCTTGTAATAGATCATTTACATATTGTAGGAGATATATATGACAGAGGACCTGGTCCACATATAATTATGGATACCTTGTGCGATTATCATTCAGTTGATATACAATGGGGCAATCATGACCTTGTATGGATGGGAGCAGCAGCAGGACATTATGGTTGTCTTGCTAATGTAATAAGATTATCAGCCAAATATGGCAATCTTGATGTCCTTGAAGAAGGATATGGAATTAATCTTATGCCACTTGCGTCATTTGCGATAAAAGAATATGGAAACTCAGATTGCGAGTGCTTTAAAGTAAAATCCAATGATAAGTATGATACCGGAGTTGAGAATCATATTGAGACACTTATGCATAAAGCGATTGCGATAATTCAATTTAAAGTTGAAGGACAGATAATTAAGCAAAATCCGGAATTTTGCATGGATGACAGACTTTTACTTGACAAAATTGATTATAAAAAAGGAACAGTTGTAATAGATGAAAAAGAATATCAAATTAATGATATAGACCTTCCAACAATCAATCCTGAGAATCCATATGAACTTACAAAAGATGAAAAGATGGTGCTTGAAAGATTAGGACATGCATTTATGAATAGCGAAAAACTGCAGAAACATACAAAGTTTCTATATTCAAAAGGCGGATTATATAAGAAATATAATTCAAATTTACTTTTCCATGGATGTATACCACTTGACGAAGACGGAGAGTTCTCAAAAGTAAATGTATTTGGTAAATACTATTCAGGGATAAAACTGTATGAAGTACTTGAGATGTATGCAAGAAAAGGATATTTTGCAAAAGAAGGAACTGCAGATAGGCGAAAAGGTGGAGATATACTGTGGTATTTATGGAATGGACCAAAATCACCGGCATTTGGAAGAAATAAGATGTCAACATTTGAGCGAATATTCATATCCGACAAGTCAACATATATAGAAGAAAAAGATACATATTATTCATTGATAGATGATGAAGCGACAGTATGTAAGATATTTGATGAATTTGGACTTTCGCATGATGAATCACATATAATCAATGGTCATGTACCGGTTGAGTTGAAAAAAGGTGAATCACCGATAAAATGTAATGGCAAAGTGCTTGTAATTGATGGCGGTTTTTCAAAAGCATATCATCAAAAAACAGGAATTGCCGGATATACACTTGTATCTAATTCAAGAGGTATGAGACTTGTATCACATGAAAAGTTTGATACAACAGAAAAAGCAATTACAGAAGAGACAGATATAGTATCAGATAGCTGTATTGTAGAAGTATTTAAGACAAGAAAAAATGTTGGAGATACAGATATTGGAGCAGAACTTAAAGAGAATATAACATATCTTGAAGAATTGCTAAAAGCATATCGTACCGGAAGAATTAATCAGGTAATCAGAGAATAGGCGATTACTTACTATATGCAGATATTAATTAACATAAAAAGAAAGACGATAAATACAATGATATAATGTCGCAAAATCAGTACAGTAAAAGAATTAGTGTACTGATTTTTGCATTAAGGAGTGTATTATGGGGAAAAAAATATGTTATATGGTAATATTTGCAGGATTAATACTTGGTATACCTTCATGTAAAGCAAATGAAAAAAAATATGAAGGTACAACACAGATGTCAGCTAATTATAATACAACTGATACTTCAACAGAGTATATTAATAATGAAGATATATATGATGAAGAAAAAGATAAAACTGTAGGTGAGATAGAACAGAATATAATAGATGAATTGCAACTTAACACTTTAACAGATTTTGAAAAAATAAAAACACTACATGATTACCTGATAAAATACATTACACGTGAAGATAAAAAATATAATGAGATAGTACCAAAATATTATTATGAGGCTTATGGTGCACTTGTATTAAAAAAGTCATTAAGCGATGGATATGCTGAAGCATTTATGGATATTATGAAAGATGTAGGTATGGACTGTTCGGTAGCAAGAGGTAATTATGATGGTGAAGAATTTGTATGGAATAGAATAAAACTTGATGGTAAATGGTATAATATAGATCTTGCCGCAGATGATCCTACGATTAAGAGTCATGATAATTATGATGGCATGAATATACGATATGATTATTTTCTCGTATCAGACAATGTGATAGAATATTCGCATACAATCGAAGATGATAAATATATGTGTACAGATGATACATATATAAAATATGCACTAGATAGAATATTATGTGAGAATTATACTTTTGTAGACACAAGTGATGGCATTGAAGACATAATAGCACAGTATGAAAAAGATGGAGTATTTGAATTCCAAATATTATATTCAGAAGATGCAGGAATTAGTATGTCAGATATTAATGCAGCAGTTACGAAAGTATATTATACTAACGAGACAGGATGCAGAATATCAATAGAACATGATGCGATTAGAAATACACAGATAATTACATATTTAATTGATATGGATTAGACAATGTGTAAGATGATAGTAAAAAAGTAATTTCAGAAAAAATACCAGCTATAACTTAGAAAAAGTTAAGGCTGGTATTTTTTTATATGTTGTATAAAATTGATATTCTTTAATATAATGATTCAAGGGTCAAAAGGTATCATATAATCAATAATTATTCTTCTTTACTTCCCATCCAGTAAGTAAACCATGTACCGACAATAAGAAGAACGATTGCAAGAACAATTGTGAATACGTTAATATTCTTATGTCCCATCTTAATTAAGATAGCAACAGGTGATGATGCAATAAGACCAAGGATAGCACAATAAGTAATAGAACAATATTTGTTAAATAAGAATTCTATTAATTTGGCAATAAGGAATATGCCAAGAAGTACTCCAATTCCAAAAGGAAATAATATTGCAAAACCATGAATCAATACTTCTGTATTAAAAGTTGTAAGAGCAGTAATAAAGTCCTTAAGTGTACCAGTAATTCCAGCATAATATCCAAGAATCATAAGAACCATTGAACCACTTACACCAGGAATAATCATAGTAGCAGAAGCAACAACACCTACAACAAACAGAATAATTATATTAATAATATTAGCATCAATATAAGTATTAGTTGATTCAGAACTATTGCCCATTGCAAGAAGAATTGCAACTGCAAATAGGATTATAAAAGCAATTATGTGACTTGCACCAATCTTAGTCTTAGACTCTTTTTCAAGTCCTTTTTTGACACTTTCAATAATCATTGGAACACCACCAAGAATAAGACCAATGAAGCAAAGACATGTTGGAAGAGGATATTCACTTAACAGTACCGGGATAATGAAAGTAAAACCGCCAATACCAACAATCATTCCAAGTAAGATTGGAAAAATTAAAACAATACATTTCTTAAATTCTTTGAACAGGTTGTTAATGGCATAGAGCATCTTATCATATATGCCCATAGAAACAGCCATAGTTCCACCGCTTACACCAGGTATAATATTGGCAACACCAACGAATATACCTTTGATAAAATCAATAATAAATCGCATAATAATGTCCCTTCTGTAATATATTATAAAGTGATTAGCTGGTATAACAACCAACTTGTAATAGAATAGCATTAATCAGTGATGGTTTCAAGAAGGAGATATAAAAATTATGGAAATATTAAGAATATTTCCTGAAGAGATACAGACAGCGATAGAAACAGAGATAAGGGATGTAGACTCAATTCAGGAGATAAGGCTGCGTAATAATCGGAAGTTAATTATAAAAGAATCACAAAGAGAGATAAAACTGCCATTAACAATTACAATGTCAGATATTAGAAAAATACTTGAATATGTGAGCAGATACTCAATATATGCATACGAAGATGAATTAAAGCAGGGATATATAACAATTGAAGGTGGGCATAGAATAGGAATATGTGGTAAGATCGTAATGGATACCTCTACACTATCCATAAAAAATATTAATTATATATCATCAATTAATATACGAGTAGCGATGGAACATAAAGGGATAGCAGATTATATATTGCCTGCAATTATAGATGGAGATAATGTATGTCATACACTTATAATATCACCGCCATGTTGTGGTAAGACAACTCTTCTTCGTGATATAATAAGACAATTATCTGATGGCAGCAGATTCCTTGCCGGAATCGATGTAGGTGTAGTTGATGAACGTTCAGAGATAGCAGCTTCGCATCTTGGCACAGCATATAATGATGTAGGAAGCAGAACAGATATATTAGATTGCTGCCCAAAAGAAATCGGAATGTTAATGTTAATCAGAAGTATGTCACCAAAAGTAATAGCTGTGGATGAGATAGGTGGTATAAGAGATATAGAAGCGATAAGATATGTAATTAATTCAGGTTGCAGAATAATAGCAACAGTTCACGGAAGGACACTTTCAGAGGTCATTAATAAGCCATATCTTGGAGAACTTATCAAAGATTCAACATTTGAACGTATAATTACGATTGGAAATGACTATAAAAAGAACATATATGTTAATAAAAATGGTAAAATTATGCAAATAAATAAAAATGTAGGTTGAAAAACTATGCTGTTTTGTGTTATACTCTTGTAAAGTTCTAAAGCTAAGACGTTTGGAAGTCTGTTATAATAAGAATATGTCAGCAAATAACAGATTTGAAAAGCTATAAGTGTTAAAACAGATAGGAGGATGTAAATGGAGTTTAATTCATTTTCAGAGATTACACCAGAGATAGAACTATTATCTAAAAAGTGTATGAACAATAGTAATATAGACAATAGTCTGTATGAAAAATATGATGTAAAAAGAGGCCTTAGAGATCTTAATGGTAAAGGTGTTCTTACCGGTCTTACAGAGATTTCAGAGATATATTCAAAAAAAATAGTTAATGGTGAAGCAGTTCCTGACGATGGTATGCTTTTTTACAGAGGATATAATGTAGAAGATATCATTGGTGGACTTAATGGAATCTCACCTTATGGTTTTGAAGAGATAACATATCTTTTACTTTTCGGGGAACTTCCAAATGCAGAAGAATTCGAAGAATTTAAGTCAATAATGGGAGCTTACCGTTCAATACCACCAAGTTTTGTAAGAGATATAATTATGAAAGCACCAAGTCAGAATATTATGAATGCAATGGCAAGAAGTGTTCTTACATTATATTCGTATGATGAAAAAGCTGAAGATATATCAATACCTAATGTACTAAGACAGTCACTTGCACTTATATCACAGTTCCCACTGCTTGCAGTATACAGTTATCAGGCGTATGAACACTATCATAAAGGTGGAAGTCTTATTATTCATACACCTGATCCGGAGAAATCAACAGCAGAGAATATTCTTCACCTTTTACGACCAGACAGTTCATATACAGAACTTGAAGCTAAGATATTAGATATTGCATTGATTCTTCATGCAGAACATGGAGGTGGTAATAATTCAACATTTACTACACATGTCGTATCATCATCAGGAACAGACACATATTCAACAGTCGTATCATCATTAGGTTCATTAAAAGGACCTAAGCATGGTGGTGCTAATATCAAAGTAATGGAGATGTTTGCAGATATCAAAGAACATCTAAAAGACTGGAATGATGAAGAAGAAGTAGAACAGTATCTGGCAAAGATACTGAATAAAGAAGCTTTTGACAAATCAGGTCTTATATATGGTATGGGACATGCAGTATATTCAATATCAGATCCAAGAGCAAGAGTGTTTAAAAAATTTGTTGAGATGCTTTCTGAAGAAAAAGGAAAGCATGAAGAATTCTTGTTATATGACAGAGTTGAAAAACTTTCATCAGCATTAATTGCTAAAAATAGAAAGATATATAAAGGCGTAAGTGCCAATGTAGACTTTTATAGTGGATTTGTATATTCAATGCTTGGACTTCCAATGGAATTATATACACCTATATTTGCAATAGCAAGAATATCAGGATGGAGTGCACATCGTATTGAAGAACTTATTAACTGTGGCAAGATAATAAGACCGGCATATATGAGTGTCTCAGAACGTAGAGAATTTGTCCCAATGAAAGACAGATAGACTATAAGAATACGCACGCATATCACATATGAATATATAGTAATATAACTCATATATATAACTCTATGTGATTTGGTATAAGTCACACATATCCTTAATTAACAATAATTATGTTAATTAAGGATAAATAAAGAATAAAAAAAAGATAACATATAATAATCTTTTAGATTATATGTTATCTTTTTTATTTTTAATCTCGAAACTCTTTGTATAAATAATAAAAATGCAGGTTATAAACTAATCAGGTTGTACATATATTGGACTAAACAGGTTAGATAAATATAAGAACTGTAGATATAGTAATATTTAACACTAATAGATATTTACAGTACTTTATATTTGAAAAACATAATAATAGAAGGGGGCATACAATTATGTATATGAAGATTATTGGTTCAGTACTTGTAATTGCATTTTCTACAGTTGCCGGGTTCAAACTTGGTAATAACTACAAAGAGAGAATAGCTCAATTAAAGATGGTAAAACAATTCCTTATTCTGTTAAGAGGAGAGATAAGATATCACAAGACACCAATAGATGAAGCACTTAAAAATATACTTGGGCGAAGTGGCGATAAGATAGATATAATGCTTAATACAGTACTTAAAGGAATTAAAGAGAATGACAAGAGAGAATTTAAAGAGATATGGAGAGATGGAATTATTGAACTTAAGAATAATTCAGATTTGTCAAGAGAAGAACTGAATCGACTTTTAGATTTTGGAGAGAATATTGGTTTTCTTGATGTTGAAAGTCAGATTAGCAATATAGATCTATATCTGGAAAGTCTTGACGAAGATATAAAATCACTAACAGCAAAAACAGATGAAAAATGTAAGATCTATAATGTATGTGGTATATTAACCGGAATATTTATAGTACTGCTTATAGTATAGTACCTGGAGGAGATAATGGAGATTGGCATAATATTTAAGATAGCAGCAGTAGGAATCCTTGTATCAGTTATAAGTCAGGTTTTAAAACATAGTGGAAGAGAAGAACATGCATTTTTAGCAAGCCTGGCAGGACTTGTTATAGTCCTGTTTTGGCTTGTCCCATATATATATGAGTTATTCGAGACAATTAAAGAACTGTTTGTATTGTAATGATAATAAAGATATAGACAATTAAAAGGGTGAGATATGTTAAAGGCAGCAATTACAGGAATAGTAGCAATATTATTTGCAATGCAATTTAAGAATAGTAAAAGTGAATATGCTGTATATATAAGTTTTGCAGCAGGAATAATACTTATATTTATGGTAATATCAAGATTTATGATAATAAAAAACAGTTTAGAAGAATTACAACAATACATTGATATTAATCCGGATTATATTGTAATAATGATAAAAATTGCAGGAATATCCTATATATCTGATATCACATCAACAATGTGTGAAGATGCAGGATTTCGAACTATTGCAAGTCAGATTGAGATGATTGGAAGAATGTCAATACTTACAATAAGCATACCGGTATTATTAGCATTATTTGAGACAATTACAGGAATGTGAATAGTGAATATATTAAAAAAAATAATAAAAATCAATATAATTCTAATGATAATTCTAATATCTGCTAAAGCAAATATGTGTTATGTAATGGCAAGCAGCAGATGTCTGATAAGTGATATACATAAGTATTCTACAATTAATACAATAGAAAAAAATTCACCAAAGAACAGTATATTAAAAAGAGAACAGGAAACTTGTATAATAGATAAGGTAGATATTAATAATGAAGATATTAAACAAGAAGATTATATAAATGATGCAGATAATAAAGAGATGAAAAATGAAGAAATAAAAGTTAAAGAGATAAAAGATGAAGAGATATATGATGAGGATACATATATAGAAGAATTAATAGATTTACTCAATTTTAGTAATGTGGATAAAGTGTCAAGAGAAGAAGGAATAGTATTTAGCGAAATTGTATATAAAATAGTAAAAGGTGGTGATAAAAATTATCTTAAAGTATGCTTATCAGAATTCACAGAATCAATCAGGCAACAGTTTGTAAACCAGAAAGGTCAGATAAAAACAATAATTATAATAGCTGTAATATCAGCATTTATTGCGAATGTTCAAAATGTATTTGTAAAAGCAAAAGTAACAGATGCATCTTTTTATATAATCATTCTTATGCTTGCTGGTGTAATTAGTACAGGTTTTATAACAATATATAAAGAAGCAGTAGAGATATGTGCAAAGATGACAGAATTTATGAAAGTGCTTTTACCGGCATATTTTTTATCAGTTACATTAGTTGATAGAACGCAGATGATGCCCGTATATTATGAGATAGCACTGCTTATAATATGGCTTGTTAACGTGATTATATCAGGAGTGTTGTTAAAGATGCCATGTCTTTATATGCTAATAACATATATTAATGAGATAACAGGTACAATGTTTGGCAAGATGGCAGAACTGGTTAAGAAATGTACAGAATATTCGTTACGGATTATAATAACCGGAGTAATTGGAATGAATGTTGTAAAGCAGATGTCACAGCCTATAGTTACAGCTAAAAAAAATATGATTATTAATGTCATAAAACTGATTCCCGGAGCCGGTAATATAGCAGGTGGACTTGCTGACAGTATTAATGGAGCAGCAGTAATGGTTCGCAATGGAGCTGGCCTTGCCGGACTTCTTATTATGGCAGTGATAATTGCATTACCGGTTATTAAGATTGGAATATATATATTAATGTACATGCTTATAAGTGCAATAATAGAACCGGTAGCTGATAAAAAAATTGTGAATATTATATCAGACACATCATGCAGTGCAATGCTTATCTTAAAATGCATATTTACAGTACTTGCAATTTTTATGATTACAATAGGTCTTGTATGTGTATCGTTTAGTGGATGATTAATAGAATTATGAATGATAATAATTATAACTATGTTGCTACTAGATAGAGGCGGAGTAAGATGGAATGGATAACAGATTATGTTAAGCAGATAGCATGTGTATCTTTATTTGTATCTTTTTTTAAAAAAATAATTCCTAATGATAAATATTCAAAATATGCAGATATGACGATTGGAATTATTATGATACTGGTTGTCATAAGACCGGTTATGGTGCTTATACATAGCGAAGGAATATTTGAATATAATTTGCATAAAAAGATTGATGAATATGTAAGTGAAGAAAAAGATTTACCAAATAATATTATGAAGACATATATGAGTGATGAATATGTAGAGGAAGTATGGAATGATTATGATAAAAATGAAAATAGTATATATACAATGGCATTCAAAGAGAAAATTAATGAATTAATAGCAGATTATGATTATTATGTAAAGAAGTTTGAATATACAGATGATAATAGAATAGACATAGTATTGTCGGTATACGCATATAAGAACAATATTGGTATTAATGTAGAAGATGTTGCTTGTGAATATAAAAAAGTAGAATATACTCCAAAACAGATAGAAGTCATTAACAGGATATATACTTATTTTGGCACAGATGAGAGTCAGGTGAATATACAATTTGAAAAATAATAAAATCTTAGCATAGAATTAAGCGGGTGGCATATGAATATTAATAAAGATCTTTTAAAAAGTAACCAGATATCAGGAATTAAAGATAGCATTCTTAAGAAGATTACATTTAATAAGATACTTATGTGCATTATGGCAGGAATTGCGATAATAATTCTTGCAACACCACTTGAGAGTCTTAATGCTATTAGTGGAGATGATAATAGTGGTGATAATGAAGATGTTGCGTGGCAGAGTGAAAATGTATCATATAAAGATAGCAATAAAGCATATACTACAACAGAATATATAACATATCTTGAGAACAGATTAGAGGAATGTCTGCTTAAAGTAAATGGTGCAGGCAAAGTTGAAGTTATGATTACACTTAAAAATAATGGAGAAAAATACATATATAGTGATGTCGAAGTAAGTGAGAGCATTACGAAAGAGACTGATTCAAATGGAGGAACAAGGCAGATTATGCAAAATAGTGAGAAGAAGAATGCAATATATGAAGGAGAAGTACCATATCTTATAAAAGAAGATATGCCAGAAGTATGTGGGGTTCTTATTATTAGTGAAGGTGGTGATAATCCGGTTATTGAAAAAGAGATAAATGATGCAGCAAAAGCTCTTTTTGGCATTGAGAGTAATAAGATCAAAGTAATGAAATATAAATAGTCCAGGGGGTAATCATAGTGAAGAAAGGAATAAAGAAAAATCAGGTTATAATATCTGCACTTGCAGTATTAATAGCAGTAGCAGGATATATAAGATGCAGTAGTGCTCTTCCATCAAAGGATGAAGAATATCATAATGTTATGGAAGAGATAGAATATGATGCAACAGATGAGTTATCAGCTAATACTACATATGATAGCAGTGTACAAAGTACTCTTAGTGATAAAAAAGAAGTAGCTGTAAACGATGTTGATCCGGATCCTGACAGTATAAGTCTAGTAGATCCGGGAAGTGCAGTTCTTACAAGTACTAGTGCAACAGGCATTGTAAGCAGTATAAAGCTTGAGAGAGAACAGACAAGAGCAAAGAATAAGGAAACTCTCTTATCTATAATTAATAATCCGGATATAATGGAACAGCAAAAAACAGCAGCGATTGACCAGATGTTAGCAATTACTGACATAATGGAGAGGGAAAATGCAGCAGAGACAATGCTAAAAAGTCAGGGGTTTTATGATTCAATAGTCTCTATAAGTGACGATAAGGTTGACATAGTGATTGATATGGCTTATGTTAATGATGATAATATTGTTCAGATAGAAGACATTATTAAGAGAAAAACAGGCGTTACAGCTGATAAAATAACAATAGTACCAATGGGTGAAGAAGTTACTAAAGGTGAAAATACGACAGAATAATTTTTTGATTTGCAAAATAAATATATTTTGTTATAATGTACATATATGTGACTTATGAATAATTAAAAAACAGGAGGTATTACAAGATGTCTAAAGAGAGTAATAATAGAAATACTTATAAAATACACGAGAATGGTCAGATTGGCGAAGTACAGATAGCTGATGAAGTAGTTGCGATTATTGCAGGTCTTGCAGCAACTGAAGTTGAAGGTGTTGCATCAATGGCAGGTAATATTACTAACGAACTTGTAAGCAAACTTGGAATGAAGAATTTATCAAAAGGTGTTAAGGTTGCAGTAGCACCAGGTTCAGTAACAGTAGATCTTGCACTTAATCTTGAATTCGGTTATAGTATACCAGTAGTTTCTGCTAAAGTTCAGGATAAAGTTAAGTCAGCTATTGAGACAATGACAGGACTTAATGTTTCTGAAGTTAATATCAGAATTGCAAGTGTAAGCATGGAGAAAAGTAATTAATACAAAATTTACTTTTTATATTGTACGTGTTAATGTATAATAAGGGTGTCTGTGTATAAGACGCCCTTTTAGTATGACAATCATTGTAATGCAGATTAGATGCTATTATGCAATGAATTATATTAAGATAGTTTTAGTAATATGGCATGTGCCGCAGGAGGTTTATATGACAAGAAGAGAATATAGAGAACATGTTTTTAAGATGCTGTTTCGTGTAGAATTTCATGATCCAGAAGAGTTAGATGAACAGGATGTGCTCTATTTAGAAGATAGTGAAGAGCTTACAGACAGAGAAAAAGATGAGATAAGAGAGAGAGTAAGCAATATAATTGATAAAATCCCATATATTGATAGTAAGATTAATGAGAAGACACAAGGTTGGAAGACAGACAGATTTGGTAAAGTTGAACTTTCAATTATAAGACTTGCAATATATGAGATTGAATTTGATAATAAGATTCCTGCAAAAGTATCAGTTAATGAAGCAATTGAACTTGCCAAGAAATTCAGTGGTGACAATGCACCAGCATTCGTTAATGGTGTTCTTAAGAATTTTATAAACTAGAGCGTAAACCCCACTACCTTTAGGTGATGGGTAGTTCACAAAGGACTGATATAAGAGGACTGATTAATAAGAAGGAGATAATATGGGAAGCGTATATACTGTCGGACAGATAAATGGATACATTAAGAATATGTTTATGCAGGATTTTGTACTTAATAAAGTAAGCATAAGTGGTGAGATTAGCAACCTTAAGTATCATACATCGGGTCATATTTATTTTACACTAAAAGATAGCGACAGCACGATGGCGGCAGTTATGTTTGCTTCGAACAGACATACAGGACTTGATTTTAAGATGGAGAATGGTAATAAAGTTATTGTTACCGGAACTATAAGCGTATATGAACGGGATGGTAAATATCAGATATATGCTAAGAAGATAGAAAAGTCTGGTGATGGCGAACTATATCTTAGATTTGAGAGACTAAAAAAAGAACTCGAAGAGATGGGAATGTTTGCTACAGAATATAAAAAGCCTGTTAAAAAGATTAATCAGAGAATTGGAATAGTTACAGCAAAGACAGGAGCAGCCATACAAGATATAATTAACATATCTACAAGGCGTAACCCTTATGTGCAGCTATATCTATATCCGGCAATTGTTCAGGGCAGATATGCAGCACGTAGCATAGAGAGAGGAATTAAGAAACTTGATTCAATGAATCTTGATGTTATAATTGTTGGTCGTGGAGGCGGATCATTAGAGGATCTGTTTGCATTTAACGAAGAAGTTGTCGCAAGAGCTATATTTAACTGTAATACACCTGTTATATCAGCAGTTGGACATGAAACCGACTTTACAATAGCTGACTTTGTCGCAGATATGAGAGCACCTACGCCTTCGGCTGCGGCAGAACTTGCAGTTATGGATGTAAGCATATTAGAGAGCTGTATAGATGGATATAAAAAGCAATATGCAGATATTATGTCAGATAAGATATACAGACTTAGAAACGAACTTGAACATAAACAACTTAAGTTATCGCATCTTTCGCCGTCTAATATGCTTAATGAGAGAAGAATGTATGTACAGAGTCTGTCAGACAGACTTGATGTACTTATGAAGAACAGGCTTGATTCTAAGAGACAGGAGCTTGTATTATTGTCAGAGAGACTTAATGGTCTGTCACCACTTAGAAAACTTAGTGAAGGCTATGTTGTTGTAGAAGATAAGAATGGGAATACTATATCTTCAGTTAACAATATCATAAAAGGTGACAGACTTAATATTCACATGGCAGATGGTATGATTGAAGCAACTGTTGATGATAAACATAATATAAAAAGGAGTAACCGCCATGGCAAAGACAATTAGTATAGAAGAAGCACTTAAGCGACTTGATGAACTTACAGTTGAACTGGCTAAGAATGATATATCACTTGATGAATCATTTAGGTTATACAATGAAGGATTAAAACTTGTAAAGACATGTAATGACCAACTGGATAAAGTAGAGAAGAAGATTATAATATTGGAAGAAGAGGATGCAGATGAACATTAATAACGAGATAAAAGAAAGAGTTAAATATATTGATGAAGTGATTAATGATTACCTACCTAAGGAAGAAGGTCATCAGGCACCGGTTATTGAAGCTATGAATTATAGCATATTAGCTGGAGGAAAGAGACTTCGTCCATTAATTATGAAAACAGTATTCAATATGTTTAGTAATGACAAAGATAGTGATGAAAAGATAAGACCATTCATTGCTGCAATTGAGATGGTACACACATATTCGCTGGTTCATGACGATCTTCCTGCTATGGATGATGATAAGTATAGAAGAGGTAAGCTTACAACACATGCCAAGTATGGCGAGGCATTAGGCGTACTTGCAGGCGACGGACTTCTTAACTATGCTTTTGAGACAGCTCTAAAAGCTTTTGATGTGCCAGATGTTTCAAAGACAGATGTTATAACAGCACTAAAGGTACTTTTTGGAAAAGCCGGAATATATGGAATGATAGGTGGACAGACACTTGATGTTGTGTCTAATGGAATGAATCTGTCTGAAGAACAGCTTGATTTTATATTCAGGCTTAAGACTTCTGCACTTATAGAAGCTTCTATGATGGTTGGAGCAGTTATGGCAGATGCAGGCAAAGAGAATATACTGAATATAGAAAAAGCAGCAAGACTTATTGGACTTGCATTTCAGATACAAGATGATGTACTTGATGTAACAGGAAGTTTTGAAGAGATTGGAAAGCCTATATTAAGTGATGAGAAGAATAAAAAGACTACATTTGTAAGCTTAAAAGGTCTTGATATATCTAAAAAGACAGTTAATAGAATGTCAAACGAAGCAGTTCAGATTATCAGGGAACTTGAATGTGATAACACATCAGAGAGAGATTTCCTTGTAGAACTTGTAATGTCTCTTGTTAATAGGAGAAGTTAATGCTTCGTTAGGAGGAAATAATGATACTTGAAAATATTAATAGGGAAAATGATATAAAGAATGTGCCACCAGAGAAATATAATGAGTTAGCAGCAGAGATAAGAGAGTTTCTGATTGATAAGATAAGTCAGACAGGTGGACATCTTGCATCAAATCTTGGTGTTGTTGAACTAACAATGGCTCTCCATTTATCTTTTGATTTGCCAAAAGATAAGATAATATGGGATGTAGGTCATCAGGCATATACGCATAAGATACTCACAGGACGAAAAGCAGGCTTTGATGAACTTAGAAGCTATGGCGGAATGAGTGGATTTCCAAAGAGAAAAGAAAGCAAGTGTGATCCATTCAATACAGGACATAGCTCAACATCACTTTCAGCAGGTCTTGGCTATGCTTATGCAAGAGATCTTAAAGGAGAAGATAATTATGTTGTCTCTGTAATAGGAGATGGTGCACTTACCGGAGGAATGGCGATAGAAGCTATTAATAATGCAGCCAATATCAAGAAGAACTACATAATGGTTCTTAATGATAACAATATGTCAATATCAGAGAATGTAGGAGCTTTATCAGTTGTACTTGGCAAGATTCGAGGAGCATCGGCATATAATGGGCTTAAGAATAATGTCGCTAAGAATATATCTAAGATACCAGTATATGGTGATAGACTTGTTGAGACAATACGAACGACTAAGAGTGGCATTAAACAGCTTGTTGTTCCAGGTATGATGTTTGAAGATATGGGAATAACTTATCTTGGACCATTTGACGGACATAATATAGAACAGCTTACCAAAGCATTTAAAGTGGCAAAAAAGATAAATAATGCTGTTTTAGTACATGTTGTTACAAAAAAAGGAAAAGGATATGCACCGGCTGAAAAGCGACCTTCACATTTCCATGGAGTAGGACCATTTGTAAAAGAAACAGGATTGCCAAAAGTAAAAAAAGTTAATGCCAATTATACAGATGTTTTTTCAAAAATGATGATGGAACTTGGTGAAAAATATAACAATCTTGTCGCTATATCTGCAGCGATGCCAGACGGAACAGGGCTTAAGAGATTTCAGGCTGAATATCCGGACAGATTTTTTGATGTCGGAATAGCAGAGGAACATGCAGTTACTTTTGCAGCAGGCCTTGCAGCAGGTGGAATGAGACCGGTTGTTGCGATATATTCGTCATTTTTACAAAGAGCATATGATCAGATTCTGCATGATGTATGTATACAGAATCTTCCGGTAATATTTGCAATTGACAGAGCCGGAATTGTTGGTAATGATGGTGAGACACATCAGGGAATATTTGATTTATCATTTTTATCGCAGATACCTAATATGACAGTATTTGCACCTAAGAACAAGTATGAACTTAAAGATTTTATGCGTTATGCAATGACTTATGAAGCACCGATAGCAGTGAGATATCCACGAGGTGAAGCATACAAAGGGCTTAGAGAATTCTATGCACCTATCGAATATGGTAAGAGCGAGATGATATATGAAGAATCAGATATAGCATTATTTGCAGCAGGTAATATGGTAAAGACAGCTGTGGAAGTAAGAGATAGACTAAAAATGGCTGGATATAATGTAACACTTGTTAATGCAAGATTTGTAAAACCATTTGATGAAGATATGATTAGATATCTTAATAAAGAGCATAGACTACTTGTGACAATGGAAGAAAATGTTATATCCGGTGGAATGGGTATGGCTATAGCAAGGTTTATGAAAGTAGAGAAGATAGATATGGATCTTATCAATATTGCATTGCCTGATGATTATGTCGAGCATGGTAATGTTGATATCTTAAAAAAAGCATTAAAAATAGACAGTGAATCTATAAGTGAGAGAATTATGGAATACTGTGATACAGCTAAGGAGGATTAGAATGGCAAAAGAGAGACTTGATGTTTTGCTTGTGAACCGTAATCTGGCTCCATCAAGAGAAAAAGCAAAAGCAATTATTATGTCAGGTAATGTATTTGTAGATGGAGCAAGAGAAGATAAAGCCGGCTCAACATTTGCAGATACAGTTAATATAGAGATTAAAGGAAGTACATTAAAATATGTCAGTCGAGGTGGACTAAAACTTGAAAAAGCAATGGATGTATTCGGAGTAAAATTATCCGATAAGATATGCATGGATGTTGGTTCATCAACAGGAGGATTCACTGACTGCATGCTTCAAAATGGTGCAGAAAAAGTATACTCTGTAGATGTAGGACATGGACAGCTTGACTGGAAGTTAAGACAGGATTCACGAGTAGTAGTAATGGAGAAGACTAATATAAGATATGTGACACCGGCAGATATTGATGATGTTATTGATTTTGCAAGTATCGATGTATCATTTATATCTTTAACTAAAGTACTTGGACCGGTTAAAGAACTTCTTACTGATGATGGTCAGATCGTATGTCTTATAAAACCACAGTTTGAAGCCGGAAGAGAAAAAGTAGGTAAAAAGGGTGTTGTCAGAGATAAAGCAGTTCATATGGAAGTAATAGATATGGTGATTAATTATGCAATAAGTATTGGCTTTGAAGTACTTAATCTTGATTATTCACCTATAAAAGGTCCTGAAGGCAATATTGAATATTTATTATATATTAATAAACATACAGATGGCAGAATATATGAGAATAAAACAGTAGATATTAAGTCAGTGGTTGAAAAAGCACACGAAATGTTGTAGTATAAATATACAATTACAGCTTATTTTTGAAAGGTAATGAGGGCAGACTAATGGATAAGTTTTTTATAATTACAAACAAAGTTAAGGATGAAAAATTTGAATTTACATACGAAGTAATGAATTATATTGAGAAAAAGGGTGGTAAATGCGCAATGCAGTCACCAGATGTATCTTTGAAGAATACAAAGTATCAATATACAAATGCAGAACTTATCCCTTCTGATACTGAATGTGCTATTGTATTAGGTGGAGATGGAACACTTATCCAGGCAGCAAGAGATTTACATGATATGAATATTCCATTGCTTGGAATTAATATTGGAACTTTGGGTTTTCTTACTGATATTGAGAAAGAAGATACTTTTAAAGCTATTGATGCTTTGTTTGAAAACAGATATTTTATTGATGAGCGAATGATGTTAGAAGGCAATGCCTATAATATAGCTGAAGAACATATATATTCTAATGTTGCACTTAATGATATTGTTATTAATAGAAATGGTGCATTAAGAGTAATTGATTTTAAGATATATGTTAATGAAGAATTTTTTAACTCATATACAGCAGATGGTGTTATAATATCAACACCTACAGGCTCTACAGCATATAATCTGTCAGCAGGAGGTCCGATAGTAGAACCGGGAGCGAAGCTTATTGTGATTACACCTGTATGTCCACATTCACTTAATAAGAGCAGTATTATTCTTGGTGCTAATGATAAGATTGTTATTGAGATGTGTGATAATAAAGGCGTTGAAGAAGAGAGAGTGGCATCATTTGATGGAGAATTACATTGTAATCTTGTGAGTGGTGACAGAGTGGAGATTAAGATGGCAAAAGTTCATACACAACTTGTAAGAACACAGCAAAGAAGTATATTACAGACGATAAGCAAGAAGATGATAAATGGTTAAGTACATTATATAGACAAAGATAATAAAGAATATTATGTATGCTAAAAGTGATATAAGTAGTGAACATAACGATAAGTGGCTAAAGGCATAGCATACAAACAGGAATGGAGTAGGATAATGAAAATTGAGAGACATTCTAAAATAGTTGAATTAATAAGTAAGTATGAGATTGAGACACAGGAAGAATTAGCAGCATTACTCAACAAAGAAGGATATAATGTTACGCAAGCTACAGTTTCAAGAGATATAAGAGAGTTAAAGCTTACAAAGATGCCTGTTGAAGGCGGTAAGCAAAAATATGTTGTTATCCAGAATAAAGAAGGCTGGATGAGCGATAAGTATATAAGAGTATTACGTGATGGCTATGTATCAATGGATATGGCACAGAATATTCTTGTTATAAAGACTGTATCGGGTATGGCAATGGCAGTAGCAGCAGCTCTTGATGCCATGCAATGGAATGAAGTTGTAGGATGTATAGCAGGAGATGATACGATTATGTGTGCTGTACGCTCTGCAGATGATACATTAATATTAATGGAGAAAATAAAAAAAGTAGTAGCTACCAAATAAGAAAGTAAATTACAATTCTGACTGGTTTTTAAAAAGACCGAAGGAGGAAAAAAATGCTTTTAAATCTACATGTAAAGAATCTGGCACTTATTGAGGAAGCAGATGTCTATTTTCATAATGGACTTAATATATTAAGTGGAGAGACAGGTGCAGGTAAATCTATCATAATAGGTTCTGTTAATATAGGACTTGGAGGAAAAGTACCAAAAGATATTATTCGTAAAGATTGCGATTATGCTTTGGTTGAACTTCTCTTTCAGATAGATTCGCCAGAGAAGATAAAGAGCCTTAATGAATATGATATTGATGCCAAAGATGGTCAGATATTAATAACAAGGCGACTTATGAATAATAAGAGTATAATTAAAGTAAATGGTGTGACATGTACAGCGTCAATATTAAGAAAGATAACAAGACAGTTAATTGATGTGCATGGTCAACATGAACACCAATCATTATTATATAATAATACTCATCTTACAATTCTTGATAAATATGCCAAGAATGAACTTATAGTTTTAAAAGAACAATTAAAAACTGAATACAAGATATATTCAGAATTAAGAGACAGGCTTTTAGAATTTACAACAGATGAAGATGAGAGATTAAGAGATATATCATTTACACAATTTGAGATTGACGAGATAGAGAATGCAAGACTTAAGGTTGGTGAAGATGAAGAATTAGCAAAGCTGTCAACTAAGATAAGCCGTTCAAAGAATATATTATCAGGGCTTTCTCAGGTAGATGAACTGATTGGTAATGAAAGTTCCACATCAGCGTCTTATGCTATCGGTCAGGCTATAAGAGAAGTTGCAAAGCTTGCAGAACTGGATGATGAGCTTGCATCAGTGTTTTCACAGCTTGAAGATATTGAAGCATTACTTAATGATGTTAACAGAGATATTAATATATATACTTCTAATATGGAATTCAGTGATGAAGAATATGAAGAGATTATTGAACGTTATGATTTGATTAATAATCTTAAAGCAAAATATGGCAATACAATCGAAGATGTGCTTAAGTATCTTGAAGAACGAAAAGAAAAGCTTGATCTTTTAGTTAATTATGAAGAGAAAAAAGCTGAGACAGAAAAGCTTTACAAAGAACAGGAAGAAAAAGTAAGAGCACTATGTGAAAAGATATCAGATATTCGAAAAAAGAAAGCAGAACTTTTGTCAAAAGACATAAAAAATGCACTTATAGAACTGAATTTTCTTGATGTGCAATTTGATATAGCATTTGAAAAGACAGATAATTATACTGCAAATGGATATGATGAGATAGAATTTCTTATATCGACTAATCCGGGTGAGGAGATGAAACCACTTGCAAAAGTAGCTTCAGGTGGTGAACTTTCAAGAATTATGCTTGCTATTAAGACTGTTCTTGCAGATAAGGATGAGATAGAGACGCTTATATTTGATGAGATAGATACAGGTATAAGTGGAAGAACAGCTCAAAAAGTATCGGAGAAACTTGGTATTATAGGCAAGAACAGACAAGTAATCTGTATAACACATCTGCCACAGATTGCATCGATGGCAGATTATCATTATCTTATTGAGAAGAATGTTGTTAATAATTCAACAATAACATCTATAGAAGAACTTGATAATGAAGGAATGATAAAAGAGCTTGCAAGATTACTTGGAGGAACTGTGATAACAGATGCAGTAATCGAGAATGCAAGAGAGATGAAAGCACTTGCCGATAAAACAAAATGATGAAATTATCTGTTATGATATAGATGATGAAATCATCTGCTGATAATATAAAGTGATGAGAACATATATTGATAAAACAAAATAATGTATTATATAATTACAAATACACATAATAAGAGAGAAGAGATTCTCTCTTATTTTTTTGTATAAAGCTGATTAAATTGCATAAATAATTGTGATACTACGATTTTTGCAACGGAGATACAAGTGAGAACTATTTATTAAAGTAGTAGGTGCTTTCACTTCAATGTAAGAGTAGTAGTATTAAAGTTGCTATACATCTGAGATATGTGATTAATGAGTATTGACAGCTACAATTATTCACTATAGTATACCAGAAAGGAAGTTATATAATATGAAAAATCAAAAGTGGTATCGAGTTATTTTAAAACTGCTTGCTACATCAGGTATATTGCTTATTATATTTTTTTCAGACAGATATATAAAAAGTAGTATTCCTGATACACTTACGTTTGGGGCAGGAACAGAACAGCATATTGATCTTAATGTACCGGTACTTGGAACTTTTGATTCTAAGTATATAGACAGCGAAGTATACGTGGATCTTGCAAAAACAATTAATATTAGAGGACAAAAAGAAGGCAATTATAAGATAAAGTTTAAATTGTTTGGACTCTTTGATATTAAAGATATAGATGTTAATATTGTTGATACAAAAGAAGTTATGCCACTTGGAATGCAGACTGGAATATATGTGGAGACATCAGGTGTTCTTGTGGTAGGAACAGGTGAGATTACAGACTATCTTGGTAATGTATGTGAACCTGCAAGAAACAAATTGAAAAAAGGAGATTATATAATAAGTGCAGATAGCATTAATGTGTATACAAAAGCAGAACTTGTTAAACTTATTAATGAATCAGAACAAGACAGTATGGTGCTTAAAGTTAGAAGAAATGATGAGAATATAGAAGTTATGCTTGAGAAAATTGAAGATATTAAAGGTATATATAAGCTCGGAATATGGGTAAGAGATGATACTCAGGGAATAGGAACTTTGACATATATGGATTCAAATGCTAACTTTGGAGCATTAGGACATGGAATAAGTGATGTTGATACAGGAGAACTTCTTGAGATAGAAAAAGGAGAATTATATAAAACGAATATTTTTTCAGTAATAAAAGGAAAGATTGGTGTTCCGGGAGAACTTGTTGGTAAAGTTATGTATGGCGATTCAAATTATCTTGGAATTATAAGAAATAATACAGAACTTGGAATATTTGGGACTCTTGATAGTAGAGCTGTTAATGAACTTAAAGAACAGAGTATATGTGATTATATGCCGGTTGGATATGCTTATGAGATAAAGAATGGTGAAGCGAAAGTTATATGCTGTATTGATGATATAATCTCTGAATATGATATAGACATTCAAAAAGTAGATATTAATGATAAAGGCAATAAAGGAATAGTATTCAAAGTTACAGATGACAGACTTATTGAGAAGACAGGAGGAATAGTACAGGGGCTTAGTGGAAGTCCAATAATTCAAAATGGAAAAATGATAGGAGCTGTTACACATGTATTTGTAAGTGATCCGACAAAGGGCTATGGAATATTTATTGAGAATATGTTAAGAGGTTCGGCAGAATGAGAAGATAGAGTGATATTATATGCATATTAACTATGTTAAGGTGCTAAACGTTATAAATTTGCGGCGAAAACCCACACGCTTGCGTGTGGGATGAAAGCCGTTTTTCTTTGACTTGACAATGACATAGAATAGATATAAGCTATGTATAAATAAAACGCAGTAGGACATATAAGCGAAGCTACAGTAATTAAGTACATTGAGGAACAGAAAAGCCATGAGTGACAAAGAATACAACAAAATTCTGAAACAATATCATAAACTTTCTGACAGGCATATTTTGGTTGTTGAGACCGATATGCCTTATTACGATGTGCTTAAAGTTGTGGCTCTTTCTGATAAGATACGCAAAGCAGGCAATGAGCTTGTTAGTCTTATGAGAAAGAATTATGACCAGCTTCTGCGTACAAAGAGATACCGTAAATTACTATTTCTGTATGGCAGCACCAAAGATAAAGATAAACGCAAAATTTATGCTAATCAACTTAACGAAATGCAGAAAGCCTATCATGTTACATGGGAATATTGCAGAACATCCATGATTCCCATAGGTAAGAAATATGGTATAGATGCTGTATTTGCACTGACGAAAGCCGAAGATATTTGGCGAGGTATCGAAAAATGCTTGTATGGTAATGGCAATGCTATTCATTTCTCAAAATATGGAGAACTGCCTTGTATCCGTGCAAAACAGATAAATCGTGGCATTCCAGTGTCTGTAAAAGATGACAGACTGCAGTTCAAACTTGGTAAGACCACTTTCGGAATCCAGGTAAATGACAGATTTCAACAGGACGAAGTAAATGCCGTTTTAACATATCTTGCCGAACCTGAGGTTGTGGATAACAAAGCGGTAAATACTTTCATAAAAGATGCTTATTGCATAGATACATACAGACCTTGCTATGCTACGCTTGTTCCTAAAATAATACGAGGTAAATACAGGGTATATCTGCATCTTACTATCGAGGGTAAAGCAAAACCAAAATATGATAAGCATGGCAATCCTCGTCACAAGTATGGTAAAGGAATGATAGGTGCCGATATTGGTACACAGACTGTTGCTTATACATCTGACAAGGAAGTCGGTTTAAAGAATTTTTCAGAACGTGGTAACAGCATACAAACTTCTGAAAGAAAAGAACGCCTGCTCTATCGTGCTATGGACAGGTCAAGACGAGCCTCTAATCCTCAAAACTACAATGAAGATAGTACTGTTAAGAAAGGTCGAAAGACTTGGACATATTCAAATCATTATAAGAAGCTGAAAGCAAAACATTTTGAATTGTGCCGCATCAATGCAGTGAACAGGCAACTTGCAATAAACGAAGATGCCAACCATTTACGAAGTCTCGGAGATATATTCGTCACAGAGCCAAAGAACGCAAGCAGGCTTATGAGACGAGCCAAAGAAACCACCAAAAACGATAAGGGCAAGTTCAATAAGAAAAAGCGTTTTGGTAAATCTATAAAGAACAGATGTCCTTCTGGATTTCAGACTACAGTGGAAAAGAAATTCAAGGCAACGAGTGGCACATATATAGAAGTACCAAACAATTACAGAGCTTCACAGTACGACCATACAGTTGATGACTATATCAAAAAGAAACTGTCTGACCGATTGTATAAGCTACAAGATGGTACTGAGGTACAAAGGGATTGGTATTCATCATTCCTGCTCTATTGCTACAACCATAAGACGCAGGATATAGATAAGGATAAATGCATTACAGAATTTGATAATTGCTGCAAGAAAGAAAAAGCCCTAATCACATGGATTAAGGCTCATAAGATTAAAGTATTAAACAGTGGAATTAAAATAGCTTAACAACTTAATAATAAGGGAGATTGACTGTACTTCCTTGCTGAAAAACAGAAATTTACCGTTAATGTGGTCGACGGACTGCTTGGTAATGAAAGTCCTGATTCAAATAGATTTACACTTGTAACTCCAAAGCCTGCAAATGGTGTACGATTACAAGCTACACTTGACAATCAGAACCCCATTGGCTTGCCAGTGGGAGCAGTCAGGTTGACATATTAGCCAATATGATTGATAATTAGTCTGATATTAAAAAACAGATTTTTCTTGGAAAAATGACAGAAAAAGGAGCGATTAATTATGATTACAGCAATTATCGTATTACTTACGTTAGCAATATTTAGCAATATTCTAAAGATAGCGTTTAAAGCATCATGGGCAATATCAAAAGTTATTGTTACGCTTATTGCACCAATTGTTATTATAGCACTTGTAGTAGCAGGCCTTGTATATGTGGCAGTTCCATTACTTATAATTGCAGCAGTTATAGGACTTGTTAAGACTGTAGTAAGATAATATAAAAATCCCCGCAGTCAATTTGAGATGATAAGAACTTCTCAAATTGACTGTGGGGATTTTTATATTTGCACAGTTTAATATCTGATGATATATTATTAAGAGCAGATTTGCCAAATCTAATAGTGATTGATCAATAAAATTACGAAGTGGAGAAACCAAGATTAGAAGAGTTTAATCAGTTAAATTATAAACTAAAAGATATGGAGAAATTAAGATGAAAAATTATAAATTTACAATAATGTATGATGGGACGAGGTACTACGGATGGCAAAAACAGCCGGATCAGAATACAATTCAGGGTAATATGGAGAAAGTTGTAAGCGAACTTTGTGGTGAAAAAACAGAAGTATTTGGTGCAGGAAGAACAGATGCCGGAGTGCATGCAAGAGCTATGTGTGCTAATGCAAGATTTCATACAAGACTTAATGAAAAAGAGATAAGAGATGAACTTAATAGACTTTTGCCGGATGATATTGTAGTAACTAATGTTGAAAGAGTCAGTAATAAGTTTCATGCCAGATACAGTGCAACAGGTAAGACATATTGTTATACATGCTATTATGGTGAGAATAAACCTGTATGGAAGAGACGTTTTGTTAATTGTCTTGATAAAAAACCGGATCTTGAACTTATGAGAAGAGCAGCTAAGATTCTTCAGGGCGAACACGACTTTAAAAATTTTAGTGTTAATCCACAGATGAAGAAATCAACAGTAAGAATTGTAGATAGAATTGATATAAAGGAAGAAAATGGATATTATAGTTTTTCTTTTCATGGAAATGGATTTTTGCAGAATATGGTAAGAATTCTTACAGGAACGCTACTAGAAGCGGGATATGGGAAGATTACTACAGAAGATATAATAATGGCACTTAATAGCGAAGAAAGAATGAAAGGTGGTCCGACAGCACCTGCACTTGGTCTTTGCCTTGAGAAAGTCGATTATTAGTAGAAAATTGGATATTAGGAAAATGTAATTATTAGAAAGCCAGATATTGAGAAAAATTAGGTATTAAGAAAAGCCAGATATTAAGGAAAATTAAATATCAAAAAAATTAGATATAATGTAAGAAGTAATGACAGAAGACAGATTATAGAACAAAACAATATGAATTGTAGAATGTTATATGACTAATTTTGGATATATTAGAAAACTGAAAAACTAAATATTACAAAATAGTATATATACTTGCGTAAAATTTAGGAAAACAAAATACAATATTCAGTTTCTTTTACTAATAGCCGAAATAATATATTTTAAAACAACTTTACTAAAGTAAAATAGTATGATATGATGTCAGATATGGAAAAAATAGTCGGTGATTAACTTAATTATCAGACAGCAATAGGTAACATTATATTAGGGGGCTGAAACAAAATGAAAAAACGCTTTAAAAGACTTGTGTCACCAGTAGTAGCAGTGACACTGATCGCAGGACTGTGTAGTGTCGGTAATGGCATAATAACAGCGGCAGAGAGACAAAAGATAATCGGAAATACTCCAGTAAAAGTAGTGACAGCGGGGAATAAGACCGTATTATCCTATGTAGGAGATATTGTTGATGAAGCAACTGTCAAATCAGGTTCAGTGGCAAGTACAAAAGAACAAAACAAATACGTACCATTTTCGGTTGATTTAAAACTTGATAATGAACAGCTTGATAAAGTGCGTGATGAACTCGAAGACGGAATGGAACTTGTATATACATGTTCATTTGCAAAGAGTGACGAATATCCTATATCAGTAGGTGAGACCGATAGTGGTGATTTGCTTACTGCGACAGGTGAAGACTATGGTGATTATGAGATTATAACACAGGATGACACAATAGACATTAATATTATTCTTGATGGCAAGAGTATATATGATCTTGAAGATGTTGCATGTGGATGTAAGTTCGCACTCGATGTGTCATCAGATGCCAAAAAACACACAAAAACAGAACTTACTTATGAAGAAAATGAAGATGTCTACAGATTATCTTATATCTATGATGATAAAAAACAAGATGAAGAGCTCAAATCTTATGAGATATCCAAAGTGGGAGAAGTAGAGGGTAATACAATTACATATACAATTGATGCTGTGACTAATGAAGCAGGTGTTTCACTTGCAGGTAATACAATTACAGATATGCTTCCTGATGAACTTGATTTTGTATCAGCAAGTGCAGAATTTTATGATGAAAATGGAGTATCAGAGACAGAAGAAGTTAGCGAAGAAGCAGTATCAGAAGATGTTATTAATTATGTTATACCAGACAGACAATATAATATAAAAGAGGTAGTACTTACTATAAAAGCAGTACTTACATCAGATAAATATATTGAATACGTTGAGAATAGCAAAGATGGAATAGAAGTTAATAATACAGTTAGTCTATATGCTAAAGATTCAGAAGAAACAACTGAAAAGAAACTTCTTGCAACAGCCGAAGATACAAGCAAGATATTTGATAATACAGAATTTTTTGCGAAATCCGGAGCACAGGCAGGTTATTATGGACATAGCATGCAATGGGAATTAAAAGGTAATACATATTTTACATATTGTGAAGATGTATATGTAGTTGATTATATTCCTGATACAAAAAGCCATGTATTTAGTAATGAAAAGCCAATAACTATAACATATGATAATTATGCAGAACATAATTATAAAGGAACACTTACTGATATTGGTGAGTTTGAAAGTGAAGAATATTCATATGATAATATGAGTATAGATACAATCAAGAGCCTTGAACTAGAAGGACCATCATATTATACATATGGCGATGGCCAGGTGCTTATAATTCCTCTTGACTCAGAAGCATTAAATAGTCCTTTTACAATTAAGTATTATACAGATATTATTGATATAACAGATAATCTTACAGAAGGAGTGGATATCTCTAACAGTGCAAGAATTCTGTGGGGAAGTGCACAAAGTGGAGATGGAATTATAGGAACTATTCCAGAAGGCAATGCAGATGTGACAAAGACTCTTTATTTTAGAGCAATTAAGAAAACTGTTAATGGTGATTACAATCCATATACACAGAAAGTTAAATTTGATATCTCAATTAACGAATGTGGTAATCTTCTTGGCGAATCAGATTATACAATTGTAACGGATGATTTGACAGATGAAGGTATGGAGTATACCGGAGAGATATCTACAGTACTTAAAGAGATTGCAGGAGATGGTCTTGCAACTGAAGTTACACTTGATAGAGTTGATAGTGAAGAAGAATG
>SAMEA104315435__coassemble_554_pt1 | contig 34982 bp, 27 predicted proteins | sample SAMEA104315435__metabat2_low_PE_020 | metagenome-assembled genome bin SAMEA104315435 (sample SAMEA104315435) | gut metagenome | biome: Monkey gut; feature: monkey-associated habitat; material: faeces | place: China | collected 2013
TAATAATGGACTTGCAAGTATGGGTGATTCAAGCAAACTGTTACTTGGCTTTGTTCTTGCGGCAATGATGGCAATAGATATGGGTGGTCCATTCAATAAAGCAGCTTATCTATTTGGTACAGGAGCAATCGCAGCTGGTAATTATGACATAATGGCAGCAGTTATGATTGGTGGTATGGTTCCACCTTGTGCAATCGCACTTGCAACAATATTATTTAAAGATAAATTTACAAAAGAAGAAAGAGAATCAGGCCCAACTAACTTTGTAATGGGACTTGCATTTATAACAGAGGGTGCTATTCCTTATGCAGCAGCAGATCCACTTCATGTAATACCATCATGCCTTATAGGTTCAGGTGTTGCAGGTGCATTAAGCATGATATTCAAATGTACACTTATGGCTCCTCATGGTGGAATCTTCGTATTCCCTGTAGTAGGTAATGCTTTGCTATATATTGTAGCACTTGTAGCAGGAACAGCAGTATCAACATTATTACTTGGTATTCTTAAGAAAAAAGTGGCACAGTAAAAATACACAAAAAAAGATGCGCAAATATAAAATTTATAGTAAAAATGCTGTAAAAAAGATTAAAAAACTATAAAGAATATGACTTAAGCAGCCGAAAAAATAGTGTAAGCAAATAGTTTATAAGGTGATTATGAAATATAATTTGTTTTTATTCAGCCATACTTTTCCTAAAATAATCATAATCACCTTACAATAAAAATTATTAAACCAATAGGAAAAGTGATTGAATAATTAAAAATCAAAAATATAAATATCAATAATAAGAAAGGAAGTATTTAATATGAAACAGTTCAATTATACAATAACAGATCCAGAAGGAATTCACGCACGTCCAGCAGGAGAGCTTGTTAAAGCGGCTAAAGAATTCGAGAGCAAGATTACATTAGAAAAAGATGGAAAAAGTGGTGATTGCAAGAAGATTTTTACAATTATGGCACTTGCAGTAAAGAATGGTAATGAAGTAACAATTACATGCGAAGGTCCTGATGAAGATGCAGCAGCAGCTAAGATGCAGGAATTTATGAAAGAAAAGATGTAATAGTTTTTATATTCAATATATGAAGGGGACACAATATGTCCTCTTTATATATTAATACATCGTTAAAAAAATAGCAAAATATGTAATGCAAAGAACACAATATAACTTGTTAACTGCGTACATTGAATAGAATTATTAATTGCAGATTATGGTAACACAGGAAGGGGTTATAATTATGAACAAATATAACGGAAAAAGCGTATTTAAAGGAATTGCAATAGGCAAGATCTCTGTATATAAAAAGGGTGAACAGCTTGTAAAGAGAACAAGAATAGAAGATACACAAGCTGAGATAAAGAGATATAAAGATGCTGTAAGCGAAGCTACAAGACAGTTACAAGAGCTTTATGATAAGGCATTACAAGAAGTTGGTGAAGCTAATGCGGCTATATTCGAGATACATCAGATGATGCTTGAAGATGATGGATATGAAGAATCAGTTGTTAATATAATTGAATCACAGAATATGAATGCAGAATATGCAGTTGCAACTACTGGAGATAATTTCTCACAGATGTTTGCGGCAATGGATGATGAATATATGAGAGGACGTGCAGCAGATGTCAAAGATATCTCGGAACGTCTTATTACAATTTTGTCAGGAAAAAGTCAGTCAGGTGTAAGTGCTGATGAACCGGTTATAGTAGTTGCGTTAGATCTCGCACCTTCAGAGACAGTTCAGATGGATAAAGAAAAAGTACTTTCATTTGTAACTGTAGAAGGTTCTGTTAACTCTCATACAGCAATTCTTGCAAGAACAATGAGCATACCATCACTTATTGGAACTGATATGCCACTTGATGATACAGTTGATGGCAAACTTGGTATAGTAGATGGAGAAAATGGCTGTATCTATGTAGATCCTGATGAAGAGACAATTAAGATAATGACTAAGAAGAAAGAAGAAGATGACAATAAGAAACTTCTTTTACAAAAATTAAAAGGAAAAGAAAATGTTACTCTTGATGGACAAAAAGTAAAACTTTATGCAAACATTGGTAATATAAAAGATCTTGCACTTGTATTACAAAATGATGCATCAGGAATTGGACTTTTTAGAAGTGAATTCATTTATCTTGATAAAGATGATTATCCAACAGAAGAGGAACAGTTTACAATATATAAAACAGTAGTAGAGACAATGGCTGGCAAACAAGTCATTATAAGAACACTTGATATAGGTGCGGATAAACAATGCGATTATTTTAATATGGATAAAGAAGCTAATCCGGCATTAGGATATAGAGCAATAAGAATATGTCTTACAAGACCAGAAGTATTCAAAACTCAGCTTAGAGCATTATTTAGAGCCAGTGCATTTGGTAATCTTGCAATAATGTATCCTATGATAACAAGTACATGGGAAGTTGAAGAGATAAAACGTATTGAGCAGGAAGTTAAGGATGAACTTACAAAAGAGAATATACCATTTGGCAATCCACAGTCTGGTATTATGATTGAGACACCTGCTGCTGTAATTATAAGCAGGGCACTTGCTAAGATGGTAGATTTCTTCAGTATAGGAACCAACGATCTGACTCAGTATACACTTGCAATAGACAGACAGAATCCAAAGCTTGACAAATTCTATGATGCACATCATCCGGCAATACTTGAGATGATAAGAATGGTAGTTGAAAATGCACATAAAGAAGGTATCTGGGCTGGTATATGTGGAGAGCTTGGTGCTGATACGGAACTTACAAGAGATTTTCTTGCAATGGGTGTTGATGAACTTTCAGTATCACCGGGAAGTGTACTTCCAATAAGAAAAATCATTGTGGAAACTGACGTTAAGGAGTATATTAAGAATAGTGGTGCAAAATAATATGCAAAATTAATAGATTAATAAAAAGAGATATATGCTGTCTGTGGGCTTATATATAGCCCACAGATTATTAGATAATGCACCTGCTAGAAGAGATTATCAGGAGGTGTGTAGTATGCTCACTGAGCAGAGACATGATATAATATTACAATTATTAAAAGAAAAAGGAAGTATAACTGTTACAGAGATAAAAGAACGTCTTAATGTATCAGAATCAACAATAAGACGTGATCTTATGGTTCTTGACAGAGAGAATAAACTCGTAAAAGTATTTGGCGGGGCTGTTCTTGCAGAAGAGAATGTTATGACAACTGAACTTTCAGTTTCTCAAAAAGAGGATGTTAACACAGATGAAAAGCAGATAATAGCGCAATATGCCGCAAAACTTATTAATGAAGATGATTTTGTATATATTGATGCCGGAACAACAACCGGATATATGATAGATTATATTACACAAAAGAATGCAACTTATGTTACTAATGCTGTCACACATGCGAGAAAACTTGCCGCAGCAGGTTTTCATGTGATAATAATCGGTGGTGAATTAAAGGGGATTACAGAAGCAGTTGTTGGAAGCCAGGCATTGATTAATATAAAAGATTATCATTTTACAAAAGGTTTTTTTGGAACTAATGGAATTAATAGAAAATGTGGATTTAGTACACCGGATAGTAATGAAGCAATGATTAAGAAGATCGCAATGGAACATTGTAACCATAGATATATTCTTGCTGACAAAGAGAAGTTTGGTAAAGTAACTTCTGTTGCATTTGCAAGATTTGAAGATGCTATAGTTATAACCAATTCTGTTCCAAAAGATACATTTGGTGATTGCGATAATATAATGGTTGCACATAATAATATAGATATATAATAATGCCAATAAAACATATATTTCTGTCAAAAATTTAAGCCGTTGTAATAAAAACTTAAGATGCGAACATATATTTACGATGATATAATAAAGTTAACATAACTGGGACATATATTAAGATGCAAATAGATATATGTATCTGTAAAAATATAGCTGGAGGCGGTTTGATATGACAATTAAGAGATGTACTATAATGTTATTAGGAATATCTGCAATAGCTACGCAGATTATTGCATGTGGGAATCCTGGTTCACAGGATAAGACAGATAATTCAATTATGCAGACCAAACAGAGCGATATAGAGAAGTCATCAGAAGATACTACAGATAAAAAAGGCGATTTAAAAGTATCAGATGAAGGTACTGAATCAGGTATGGATAAACAGGAAGCAGCAGATGATGTTGATATTAATGATATATATAAAGCCGCACTTTATGATTTTGCCAATAATCATACATTTCCTGATGGTAGTGACTGTGCTTATGATGAAAGTTTTGGCGAGATGAGTGATAATACATTTGCAATAAGCGATATTGATAATGATGGCAGTGCAGAATTAATTATTAATTACATAACAGCACCGGTGTCAGGACAGGTAATGAATGTATATGATTATAATGAAGATAATGGAAGTATAAGCCTTGAACTTATGGAAGTTCCACAGGCAGAGTTTTATAGCAATGGACTTGTAAAGGCGATGTGGTCGCATAATCAGGGGCTTGCAGGTGACAGCTTTTGGCCATATAATCTGTATAAGTATAATGAAGAACGAAAAGTGTATGAACTTGTAGCATCAGTTGATGCATGGAACTTAAGCTATGCAGCTAAAGACTTTAATGGCAATTCATTTCCAAAAGAAATTGATAAAGAGAATGCCGGTATAGTATATTATGTTACAGAGAATGGTGCAGAGAATATTATAAGCAAAACAGATTATGATAAGTGGTACAATTCATATTTTTCAGCAGTTGAATCAATTAATGTAAGCTATGTTAATCTGACAAAAGAGAATATTGAGAATGTAACGTCAAAGTGATGATATATAGAAATGTATAAGATGTTGACGAAATGAATTATAGGCATTATAATATATCCTATCAGATTAGTAGAGTAACATTTAGAGTAGCGGGTGTTAATCATCCGCTATTTTGTTGTGAGATAATTTAATTATGTGAAAAATAGCACTGGCTATTGCCTGGATGTTATAATATTATAAGGATTTATAAGGAGGAATGATTGTGTTAACACAATTTTCAAGAACGGAATTATTACTTGGAAAAGATGCAATGGCAAAGCTTGAAAATTCAAGGGTTGCTATATTTGGAGTAGGCGGAGTAGGTGGATATGTATGCGAAGCTTTGTGCAGAAGCGGAGTAGGAGCATTTGACTTAATAGATGATGATAAGGTATGTCTGACTAATTTAAACCGTCAGATAATAGCTACAAGAAAAACTGTTGGTAAATATAAAGCCGAAGTAATGCGTGACAGAATATTAGAGATTAATCCTAAAGCTGACGTAAGAATTCACAAGTGCTTTTTTTTACCTGAGAATGCAGATGAGTTTCCTTTTGATGAATATGATTATGTGGTTGATGCTGTTGATACTGTTACAGCAAAGATTGAACTTGTAATGAAAGCACAGGCTCATAATGTGCCAATAATAAGCAGCATGGGAGCAGGTAATAAGCTTGATGCAAGTATGTTTCAGGTAGCAGATATCTATAAGACAAAAGTATGTCCACTTGCCAAAGTAATGCGACGTGAACTTAAGAAGAGAGGCGTTAAAAAACTAAAAGTAGTATATTCAGAAGAAAAACCAACAAGACCAATCGAAGATATGTCAATTAGTTGTAGAACTAATTGTATATGTCCACCTGGTGCGGAACATAAATGTACAGAGAGAAGAGATATACCAGGCTCAGTAGCATTCGTTCCATCAGTAGCAGGACTTATTATCGCCGGAGAAGTTGTAAAAGATCTTGCCGAATTCAAATATAGAGATTAATTAGATTGATAATGATTAATTAGATTGATAATAATGATAAATTAGATTGATAATGATAGTATTAGTATGTCAGATTAATTATGGATAATAGAGAACCTATAATGGAGATGTTCTGTTATAGGTTATTTCTATATCTGATTAAAGAAAAAATAGATTAACACTTTTCCTAGTATTCTGATAGAATAAAGTTACTAAAAGGGTTGACCAATTAGATACATATATACATTAAGTATATATGGTTAGCGTAGATTGTCATACTTTAATGATTATTGCAATTATATGTGTCATCATATTAATAGGTATAGCAAACCTAGATTAATGAGTCTGATTGGCATGACATAAATCTAAGATATAGGATACGGAGGAATGTATATGGCAAGAAAAATAGAAACAAAATGCCTGCACCTCGAAGAAGAAGAGGGCAGTATCAATAATTACGGAGCAATAAGTTATCCAATATATCAGACAGCAACTTATGCACATGCAGGAGTTGGAAAGAGTACAGGATTTGATTATAGCAGATTACAAAACCCTACTAAGGAACACTTAGAGAAGATAGTAGCTTCACTTGAAAATGGAACAGATGCACTTGCACTTTCAAGTGGAATGGCAGCAATTACACTTTTGATGGAGATATTTAAACCGGGAGATCACTTGATAGTAGATTCAGATCTGTATGGTGGCAGTATAAGACTTTTTGATAATGTATCTAAGAAAAATGGATTAAAGTTCACAAGCATAGACTGTTACAAAGAAGATGTTGAATCATATATAACTGAAGATACAAAGGCAGTATATATAGAGACACCAACGAACCCTATGATGAATGTTACAGACATTGAAGAATTATCAAAGATAACTAAAAAACATGGAATATTACTTATAGTAGATAATACATTCTTATCACCATATTTTCAAAATCCACTCGATCTTGGAGCAGATGTTGTTCTTCATAGTGGAACAAAATTCCTTGGTGGACATAATGATACACTTGCAGGATTCATTGTAACTAACAAAGATGATATAAGCGAAAAGCTAAGATTTTTAATAAAGACAACAGGTGCAGGACTTGCTCCATTTGACAGCTGGTTAATACTTAGAGGAATCAAGACACTTGGAATAAGAATGGAGAAAGCACAGGCTAATGCAATTAAGATTGCTGACTGGCTTGTAGAACAAGACGGTGTAACAGAAGTTATATATCCTGGATTAACATCACACCCCGGACATGAGATAATGAAAAAACAAAGCAGAGGCTTTGGTTCAATGTTAACATTCAAACTTGAGAGTAAAGAATTTGCACTTGCGATTCTTGAGAAGATTCGAATGATCAAATATGCAGAGAGCCTTGGCGGAGTTGAGACGCTTATAACATATCCTACAACACAGACACATGCAGATGTACCAAAAGAGATTAGAGAGAAGAATGGAATTACAGAGAATACACTTAGAATGTCTGTAGGAATTGAAGATGTTGATGATTTGATCGAAGAACTTGATAAAGTGTTTAAAGAGATTGGAGAGGAACTTCATGGCAGAAAGAAATCTTGATTTTGATAAAGTAAATAATAGAAAAGACACTAATTGTCTTAAATATGATTTTGCTATCGAGCGTGGAATGCCACAAGATGTACTTCCACTTTGGGTAGCAGATATGGATTTTCAGACTTCATCATATATTCAGGATGCATTAATAGAAGAAGTTAATCATGGAATATTTGGTTATAGTGAAGTTAAAAAACCATATTTTGACAGTGTTGCCGGTTGGATGAAGCGACATTATGATTGGGATATAAGAGAAGAATGGCTTGTTAAGACACCGGGAATAGTATTTGCACTTGCAATGGCAGTTAGTGCATATACTAAGCCTGAAGATAGTATACTTATTAATCTTCCTGTATACTATCCTTTTAGAGAAGTTATAGAAGATAATAATAGAAAGCTTGTAAGCAGTGATTTATATAAAGGCGAAGATAACAGATATCATATTGACTATGAAGATTTTGAGAAGAAGATAGTAGAAGAAGACGTTAAGATGTTCTTCCTATGCAATCCACATAATCCTGTTGGACGAGTATGGACACGAGAAGAACTTGAGATAATTGGTGATATCTGTTTAAAACATAATGTAATTGTTGTAAGTGATGAGATTCATGCAGACTTTGTATTTAAAGGCAGACATCAGGTCTTTGCAGATATAAAAGAAGAATACAAAGATATCACAATAACATGTACTTCACCAAGTAAGACATTTAACCTTGCAGGACTTCAGATATCTAATCTGTTTATTCCTAATGAGAGCCTTAGAAAAACATTTAAGAAACAGCTTGACAGGGCAGGATATAGCCAGCTTGGTGTATTTGGGCTTGTTGCATGTAAAGCAGCCTATGATAATGGCGAAGAATGGTATAAAGCTATGAAAGAATATGTATGGAATAATATTCAGTTTGCTAAAGAATACATAGACAAGAATCTGCCTGGAGTTACAATGACAGACCACGAAGGCACATATCTTATATGGTTAGACTTTAATGGAACAGGTCTGACACCGGCAGAAGTGGAAGACTTGATAGTTAAGAAAGCAAAACTTTGGTTAGATAGTGGAAGAATATTTGGCAAGACCGGATATGGTTATCAGAGAATCAATACAGCTTGTACAAGACAAGTACTAACAGAAGCACTTGACAGAATAAGAGATGCGTTAAATAAAAATTATTGATGGAATCTGAAATAGTATAATAAAAGCTATTAATAGTAATATCAAAAAGGCATAATAATAGTGACTTATGTTTTAATTATTAGAATTTAAAGCATAAGTCACTTGTTTTGATTATATAGTTATGTAATTATATAATTATATATTTGATTTATCACATATCAAATCAAATACAAGTTTTTTATGTTTTACAAAATAATCATCATAAAGTTCAGACATCTCAAGCATTGATATTCCTGGAACAGATTCCTTAAGATTGAATATCTTGCCATTATCAAAAGAACAGCTTACGATATCATCATATACATAATAATCAGTATTAACAGCCATATAATTCTTACGATAGCCCTTAAGTGTCCATTTATCATTCTTCATAGAACCACCTTCTTCGATGCTTGTTCTTAGAAGCTTCATAAGTAAAGTTTCAAGAGTCATTGATACATGGACTCTTGTAAGCTGTGAAAAAGTAGAGATATCTGTATCTGTTACATAAGTATGATTAATCTCTGCTTCATAAGAATCCATATTGGCAATCTGGTCTAGTCTTGCTTTAAGATTCATAATAGCCATATTATAGAATATCTTACCATTCATACCATTAGTCTCTGGTATAGTTTCTTTAAGTGAACTTTCAAGTTTTTTAATAACAGACTCCCATTTTTTAGTATCACAGAACATAATGAACTCATCAATAGTACTTATATTATCAAAAAAATCAAATAATGCACCAAGAAGTTTGTTATAATCAGAAGCTCTTTTAAGATTTTCTTTTTCTTCAAATGTATCAATTGCCATATACATAAGGTATATCTCATCGGTACGGACTCTTGGAAGTAGTTCAACAGTTTCCTTGGTAAGGTTAAAAATACTGTCAGTAGTAGATATATTTAAGCTACTAAGTTCAGTAAGATCAATTTCATTAGCTAAGTCTATCATAAAAAAATCCTCCTTATATTTCGAATATTATAATATTAATAGTATGCCGAATTTAATGAAATCTAAAAAAAGTAATTAATATAACTTCAATAGTTCTTATCGGCACATATAATGGAATGAACTAATTGTTTGAAAATAAAAAATATTAAAATTTTTCAAATTATACTATCAATTAATAAAATTGTTCTTAAAAAACAGTACCTCTATTGAAATTGTGTGGGTATATGATAATATTAACTTAATTAAAACGAAGGGGTGGAAATATGCAGGAAAACGGTAAAGATAACATTCTTAAGAAAAAGAAGAAGCTTGGGGATGTTCTCGTTGAACAGGGTGTTATTACAAATGACCAGTTAATGGAAGCTCTTGCAAAACAAAAAGTAACAAAGAGCCGACTCGGTGCAACACTTATAGAGATGGGAATAATTACCGAATTAGAGATTGCTAAAGCATTGCAGCAGCAGTTTGGCTTTGAATTTGTATCATTGTCTGGAATTAAGATACCGGATGATGTAATCAATCTTATAACAGATACAGCAATTCTTAAAAAGAATACAATGATGCCATTCGAATTTGACCAGGGCGATATGAGTACCCTTAGAGTGGCTATGGCAGATCCTCTTGATATATTTGCAATAGATGACCTGTCAATTATAACTAATACACAGATTCAGCCGGTAATAGGAACAACAACAGATATTATGGCTGCAATCGACAGATACTATGGTAATAAAGATGCCCAGGCTGTTGCTGAACAGTATACAAGAGAACGTGAAAAACAGTATATTCAAAAGCAGCAGGAAGAAGAAGCTAATAATGAGGATGTTGAAAAATCACCAATTGTTATTCTGGTTAAGACTATTATTGAACAGGCGGCAAGACAAAGAGCGAGCGATATACATATAGAACCACTAGAGAACAGAGTAAGATTAAGATATAGAGTAGATGGAGTGCTGCATGAGATATCATCGTATGATAATAATCTTTTGCAGGCTATTGTTGCGAGAATTAAGATCGTTGGTGGTATGGATATCTCAGAGAAGAGAAAACCACAGGATGGACGTATAACTCAAGTGGTTGATAAGATAGAATATGATATCCGAGTATCTATTCTTCCTACAGTATATGGAGAGAAGATAGTTATGCGACTTACAGCTAAACATAATCTTACAAGAGATAAGAAATTACTTGGATTTAATGAAGAAGAATTAAAGAGATTTGATGCGATATTATCTAATCCACATGGTATTATCCTTGTAACAGGTCCAACAGGAAGTGGTAAGTCTACAACGCTTTATACTGCTCTTAGTGAACTTAACAGGGAAGATGTTAATATTATAACAGTAGAAGATCCAGTAGAAGCTAACATTGATGGTGTTAATCAGGTTCAGGTTAATACAAAAGCTGATCTGACGTTTGCATCTGCATTAAGATCAATATTAAGACAGGATCCGGATATTATCATGATTGGTGAGATTCGAGATGAAGAGACAGCAAGAATAGCTGTAACAGCATCAATTACAGGACATCTTGTTGTATCAACTTTACATACAAATAGTTCAATTAATACAATTACACGACTTGAAGATATGGGAATTGAGAGTTACCTTATTGCAGATTCAGTAGTTGGAATTATCGCACAGCGACTTGTAAGAAGACTTTGTACATGTAAGAAGATACGAGAAGCAACAGATAGTGAGAAGATAATTCTTGGTAAGAATACTTTTGAAAAAATTAATATTTTTGAGCCATGTGGCTGTGCAAAATGTAATGACACAGGGTATGCCGGACGTATAGGTGTTTATGAAATTTTAACAGTAAGTAATGCTATTAAAAATGCAATTAGTAATAAGAAGAATACGGACGATATACTTGATATAGCATTAAGTGAAGGAATGAGCACTCTTAGAATGAGTGCAACAAAGCTTGTTCTTGACGGTGTTACTTCAATTAATGAGATGAAGAGAATTACCTATGATAACGAATAAATAGGTAGAAAGGTGAAATATATATGATAAAGATAGAAGAACTTCTATTAAAAGCACAGGAAGCAAAAGCATCTGATCTTCATATCTCAGTTGGAATTCCACCAAAGATCAGAGTTAATGGTGAACTTATTCCATTAGATTATGAAGATATGACACCACAGGATACTAAAGAGATAATAGAACCTATATTATCAGACAAGATACTTGATACACTTGCCATGGAAGGTGAGGCCGATTTTTCGTATGCGATAAAAGGAATCGGACGTTTCAGAGTCAATGTCTTTAGACAAAGAGGCTCATACGCACTTGTTATCAGATTAGTAGCAACACAGATTCCACCGGCAGAGAAACTTGGAATACCACAGTCAGTAATAGAACTTACCAATAAAAAAAGAGGCCTTGTCCTTGTAACAGGTCCGACAGGAAGTGGTAAATCAACCACATTAGCATCTATGATCGACATAATTAATTCTACCAGAAATGAACACATTATAACTCTTGAAGACCCAATCGAGTATATTCACAAACATAAAAAAGCAATTGTAAATCAAAGAGAGATTGGAATTGATACCAACTCATATTCAAAAGCATTAAGAGCTGCATTACGAGAAGATCCGGATGTTATCTTAGTAGGTGAGATGCGAGATCTTGACACAATATCAATAGCTATAACAGCAGCAGAGACAGGACATCTTGTATTCTCAACATTACATACAACAGGTTCTGCGAATACAATAGAACGTATTATTGACGTATTCCCTTCAGAACAGCAGCAACAGATACGAGTTCAGCTATCTAATGTACTTGAATCAGTAATATCACAGCTTCTTATACCTACAAGAGATGGCAAAGGACGAGTTGCAGCTTATGAGGTAATGCATGGAACACCTGCAATTAAGAACCTTATAAGAGAATCAAAGACACATCAGATTAATTCGATGATTCAGACAAGCAAAAAGCTTGGAATGCAGCTTATGGATGATGCTCTATATGAATTATATCTAACAGGCAAGATTGATGCTGAACAGGCACTTAATTTTGCACAGGATGATGTAACAATGGAGAGAAGATTATTCTAATTAAGATATATTAATAATTAAAGAAAGGAAGATAGAATTTGGCAGAGTTTTCATATGTAGCGATTGCAAATGACGGCAAAGAGAAAAAAGGCTCAATGGAAGCTGTTGATGAAGCATTTGTAAGAGCAAAACTTAAGAATGAAGGCCTGATTCCAATAAAAGTTACAACGCAGAATATGTTAACAAAAGATATTAATATCTCTATTGGCAAAGGTGTAAAGCCAAGAGATCTTAGTATATTCTGCAGACAGTTTAACAGTATTCTTAATGCAGGTGTAACAGTAGTTGAAGCACTTGCAATGTTAGGGGACCAGACTGAGAACAAGATATTTAAAAAAGCAATAAACGAGACTAAAATAGCAGTTGAAAAAGGAGAGACTCTATCAGATGCAATGAGTGTTCATAAGAATGTATTTCCGGCACTTATGATTAATCTTGTTGAAGCTGGTGAATCATCAGGAAGTCTTGATACAGCATTTGGACGACTTGCAACACAATTTGAGAAACAGGCCAAGATAAAAGGTCTTGTAAAAAAAGCGATGATCTATCCGATTATTCTTGTTATAGTCGCAATAGTTGTTGTAATTATTATGTCAGTAGCAGTTATTCCAAAATTTGCCGATATGTTTAGTGACATGGGAAGTGAACTTCCGGCAATTACAAAATTTGTACTCGGAATAAGTGATTTTCTTATATACAGATGGTACTTACTCATAATTATAGTAGGTGCATTAGCAGGTGGATGCAAACTTTTTGCAGGAACAGACAAAGGCAAACACATATTTGGAACACTTAAGATCAAATTGCCGGTGTTTGGTAAACTGTCAGTTAAAAGTTCAAGTGCTTCGTTCTCAAGAACATTATGCACACTTGTAAGTTCAGGGTTATCTCTATCAGATGCTCTTGATATAACAGCAAGATCAATGGACAACATATTATTTAAAGAGGCCATTGACAATGCAAAATCTGAAGTTGAAAGAGGTGTTTCACTCTCTGAACCTATCAAAGATGCCAATCTTTTTCCACCTATGGTTCATCATATGTTAAAGATTGGTGAGGAAACTGGTAATATTGAAGGTATGCTTGAAAAAGTTGCTGAATATTACGAGGAAGAAGTTGAGATTACAACACAAAGTCTTACAGCAGCCATAGAACCACTTATAATCGTGGTTATGGGTGTCATAGTTGGTATACTTGTACTTGCTATTTATATGCCAATGATTAATATGTACAGTGGACTTGAGAATCTCTAATGTAACATCGTTTAATAATTCCTAAAGCTATGGGAGCGGCAGGTATATTTGTTAGAGAATGGATAACCTGGAAATGGGAATTGTTAATATATTCGTGCAAATCAGACTGTTTGCACAAAAGTAACAATTAAATATTTTATATTAAGGAGAAATTGAAAAATGAAACTAAGAAACAAGAAACTTAATAACAAAGGATTTTCACTTGTAGAACTTATCGTAGTAGTTCTTATCATCGCTATTATTGCTGTTGCACTTGCTCCACAGGTTATGAAGTGGGTTAGTAAATCAAAAGACAGTGTTGATTCAAACAACATTGCATCAATTAAATCTTCAGTTAACACAGCAATTGCAGCAGTAGGTGAATTACCATCAGCAGAGCTTACATTCTATGTAACAAAAGATGGTATCAGTGGTACAGAAGCTGATTTAGCAACATACAAAGATGAACTTGCTGAGATCTTCAATGGAGATTATTCAGAGCCATCTAAGGGTGGTGCTTTTAAAGTAACTGTATCTACAACTGGTTCCGTAACAGTTGAAACAGCTGATAGTGCAAGTGGAAGTGTTGTTATTAAAGCAAACTCATCAGAAAGCAAATAATTCCGTATGTTTTACCGCAGGGCAGTGTCGCCTGCCCTGTGGTATATAAAGAAAGGGCAGTATGTTAGAAACTATCTTATATGCGTTAGTATTTATATATGGAATAATAGTTGGAAGCTTTCTAAATGTCTGCATTTATCGTATTCCGTTAAAGGAAAGCGTAGTCACAACCCGCTCCCATTGCATGAGATGTGGCTATAGTTAAAGTGGTATGATTTAGTTCCTGTATTTTCTTATGTATTCCTTCGAGGAAGATGCAGAAAATGCGGGGACAGAATATCACCACAATATCCTATTATTGAATTATTAAATGGAATATTATGGGTGCTTACATTTATATATACAGGCATTAATATTACATCGCTTATATATAGCCTTGTGATATCAGCCCTGATTGTATTGAGTGTTATAGATTTCCGTACATTTGAGATTCCTGTAAGCATTAATGTCTATATAGGAATTATGGCACTTGTTAACATTGCTACTGATTATGAACATATACTTACTTATATAATAGGAATGATAATTGTCAGTGGAGTACTCTATCTTATGTACTTTTTATCAAATGGACGTGCAATCGGTGGTGGAGATGTGAAATTAATGGCTGCTTGTGGGCTTTTACTTGGTTGGAAGCTTATAATAGTGGCTTTTATTTTTGGATGTCTGTATGCTTCAGTAATCCATATATTAAGAATGGTAATATCTAAAAAAGATCATATGCTTGCGATGGGACCTTATCTTAGCGCAGGTGTAATAACTGCAATGTGGTTTGGCAGTCATATCGTTAACTGGTATGTTACCTGTCTCTTCCCCGGCTAAAAGGCTGTTGTACAAAATTAATAATTCATATAAGCCGGGTGAGTTATTAGTTTTGTACAACAGATTTTTGCTGTTATGTATAAGAAATTTTAAGGAGGATTTGTATGAAAGTATCCAAAGTAGTCAGTATCGAGATTGGTAATATTGTTACCAGAATATGTGAGACTGATTATAAAAAGAAAAATCCCAAAGTATATAAATGCGCTACAATACCAACACCTGAAAATAGTGTTGAAGACGGATATGTCAGGGATAAGGATAAATTAGTAAGAGTATTAAAAGATAAGTTAAGTGACATGGGAATCAAGAATAAGAATGTTATATTTACGATTGATTCTAATAAGATACTTAGCAGAGAAGTTACAATTCCACTTGTAGCAGAGAATAAGATGCTTGAAGTTGTAACGGCACAGGCGAATGACTATTTTCCAATGGATGTATCTAATTATGTTGTGTCATATAATCTTTTATCAAAAGATACAGAAGCAAAAAAAGCTAAAGTAATAGTATTTGCAGCACCATCTAATCTTATTAAGACATATTTCAGCTTTGCAGAACTTGCAAGTTTTAATATAGTATCTCTTGATTATGCAGGTAATTCAGCATATCAGTGGCTTAAGAAGATATCCGGTGAGGAAACAGGCTTCTATATGATTGTTAATGAGAATACAACTCTTATAAGTATTATTAATAATGGAGTACTTGAACTTCAAAGAACAGTTAATTATGGTACTAATATAATGGTTGAAGCTCTTATGGAGACTGGCAATGAAGAATTCGTATCGCCAGAGAAGTGTATGGAAGCACTTAAGAAGCATAAGTATATTAAAGACAGCTTTATGGATACTTCTGATGATGAGATTGTTAATGAAGTAACGAATTCTCTCAGATTATTTGTAAGTAATATTGCAAGAATTATTGAATATTATCATTCCAATTTCAAGAATTCACGCCTTACAAAAGTATATATAATAGGTCTTGGCTCAATAGTAAAAGGACTTGATACGATTCTTTCAAGAGAACTTACACTATCTGTGTTTAATTATACAAGTGTTCCGGGAATTACATTCCCAAAAGAGAATATAGATGATTATATCCCAGGTGATATGGTTGTCTGTGCTGCAGGTGCGATGAAACCACTTGGATTTATTCCGATAGACCAGATTGTAAGTAAAAAAGGCGTTGATAAGACTCTTATGTATGTAACAGGCTTTTTTGTTGCAATAGTAGGTTCGGTTATGTTAACAGTGCTACCAATGATTAAGTACAATCATGCAGTTGACAAGAAAAAGAAATACGAAAAGCGAATTGAAGAGTTAAGTTACATAGAACAGATATGTGCAGATTATATGAATTATAAGAATGTATATGCTGCACTTGATGACATGAATACACATACATTTAGCAATATCGAGAATATGAATGGAATAGTAAGTGAACTTGAGCGTAATATCCCTTCAGATACAATCATACATTCACTTGTTGCGACTAATGAGTCTATGATACTTAATGCCACAGTTTCATCGAAAGAAGAAGCAGCCAAGCTTGTAAGCCAGGTTGAAGGCATAGAATATTTTTCAAAAGTAACTACATCAGGTTTTACTGATACTAAGAATGAAGATACAGGTTCTAATGAAGTAGTATTGTCACTTGTATGTTATTTTAAAACAACAGAAGATGAGACTTCTAAAGATGCAGATACTAAGAAGGATAGTGATGCTTCTAAAGATGCAGATACTAAGAAGGATAGTGATGCTTCTGATACTGAATCTAAGAGCGATACCACTAATAGTGATAAGTCACAAGATAATGATAAGACGAAAGGAGGCACTAACTAATGAATGCCAAGATATTGAATAATGAGCAGACCAAATTAATAGTTATTCTTCTTGCAGTTGTTATGTTGTTCTTTTCGTATCAGTTTGGATTCAGCAGATATAATGATAAGACTGCTGCCATTAATGAAGAAAATAAGACACTTAAAGAAAAGCAGGAAGAACTTCAGGGGCTTGTTGATAAACAGACAATCTATGAAGATGGAATAACCAAATATAGTAAACTCATAGAAGAATTTACAGACAGATATGGTGCAGGAATCTCAATTGATAAGATTATTATGTTTCTTGTATCTTTAGAAAAGGAATCTGATATGGAGATTAGTGCAGCATCACTTGGAACAGAGACTCTTATACTTAATGAGGAGAATATTCCATCTGATATATCAGAACAAGGTATTCTCTATGCATACTCTGTTCCTATATCGGTGACATATAAGACAACTTATGAAGGATACAAAAAATGCATGACATATATTAATGAATATAAAGAGCGAATTAATGTCACAGATCTTAATACAACTTATGATGCACAGACAGGTAATCTTACAGGAACAATGACTCTTTCAATGTATTATCTTACAGGAACTGATAAGCCATTTGAAAGACCGGACATATCAGATATTAATCTTGGAACAGGTAATATATTTGGAACTCTTGAGATAAATACAGCCAACTAAAGGAGATGCCGTTTTTATGAAAAAAGGTAGTATTAAAAATAATAATGACGGTTTTACTCTGATTGAGACAATCATAAGTATGTTAATACTTGCTATTATTGTAACACCACTTCTTAGAACATTCGTTGTATCGGCTGTTACTAATAATAAGACTAAGACTAAGCAGATAGCAGGCGAGATAGCGACAACTCTGATGGAAGGCATTAAGGCGTATGGCATAGAAGAAACAGCACTTGAACTTAATGAGATAAATACTTTTAGACTTATAGATTCATCTTATATTACAGATGACACACAGATGTATGAACTTAGCTATAATAATCTTACTAATATGTATAAGAGAATTGAGAATCAGAATCTTTTGTCAGTAGCTAAAGGTAGCGATGGAACATATAGTTTTAAGACGAATACAGACAGACAATATTATTATGCTATTAATAATGTAAAAAAGGATAATCGTACATTTGACATCATTGCTAAGTTTGATGCAACAGAATATACAGGTAATACAGAGTCAGGTGGAGATGTTAAACAGAATAATTATAATATGCCTGAACTGTCTGAATTAAATAGTGCTACAACAGCAATACTTACGCCAGCTTCTTATGATGAGCGAGCCAGTGATTATTATTATGAACTATATAAGAATTATGAATTTGACAAATGGGTAAAAGCATGCGAGATTGCAGCAGCAGCTAATACTCCCGCACCGGAATATGTTCTATCAAAGACAGAAGATGATATTAAGAACAGAATAAGCCGTACACATGATGTTATACTTACAAAAGAAGCAGATAATAGAGTTAAAGTTACTTGTAATATTGTATATACGTTTGATAATACAGGTGGAATTATCTGTGCTGTGGGTGATGCTAATGAGAGTACTCTTACAGTGAGAGAATATAAGAATGCAGCCACAGAGAAGACTTATGACGCTCTTGAGAATGTATATCTTTTTTTTAACCAGTATAATACAACAGATTATAAAAAAGATATTATAAGAGTTAATAATGGTACAAGTATTAATTCATCAGTAGCAGCTAACCTGTTTATAGCTGTTCAGGATAGTAATTATGTAACACCGGTTAATATAGCACTTGATGTGTCACAGGCTTGTGCCAATAAGCTTAATATTTTTTCAAACAAACAGGTTCTTAATAGCACAGGGAGAGTATATACAGGAAGCGAATATAATGATTCATTGTATACAAGAAGTGATGCGACAGACAGACTTTACGATGTGACTATATATGTATATGAGAGTGAAGCGAATAACAGATATGTTAAATTATATACTTCAATGACTTCATCGATAGGAGAATAGAATATGAAAAGACCTAAGAGTAGAAAAAAACTTAATAATGCAGGTTCATCATTGATTATAGTAATTATCTGTTCAATGTTTGTAAGTATTCTTGGGATGCTTATGTTAAGCCTTACTAAGATGAATTTTGATATGAAGAATACATCAATTAAGTCTAAAGATAATTTTTATACAGCAGAGAATGCACTTGATGAATTAAAAAATGGAATATATGAGAATGCTTCAGAGACTATGGCAGATGTATATGAGAAGATGCTTACTACATATACATCTACAGATAGTAATAAACGTATTAAGAATATGAAAACTGATTTTGTAAAAACATTCTACAGCGAATATACTTCAGATGATTCTAATAATGAACATCTTATGTCAGAAGATGAACTTAATCAGCTTTACAGTTATTTTGTTAATATAAAAGTCAGAAAAGATAATGGATATGGTGTAGAGATTGCATTATCACCGGTTGTTGCTTTTGATTATGATAAATATATTGTAACTTTCAAAGGCATATCACTTAGTTATCTTGATGAAAAAGGCTATGAGAGCAGAATAACAACGGATATTACTGTTGAATGTAATTATCCGGACAGGCAGGTAACTTATGGCGATGGAGAATTGTATTATAGTGATTTCGCAATTATTAATGATGGAACACTAGACACTAATCTAACAAGTGCCAATGTCAATGGTAATGTATATTCTGGCAGTGGAATAGTTGTATCAGGACTTGGCAATTCGCTTAATATTAATGCAGCTAAGATTATTACAAGAGAAGATATTACAGTTGAGAATAAAGGCAATTTTAAAGCAGATTTTCTTCAGACACTTGGCAATACATGTTCTATATGGGCTGATAATATTCTTACTAAGTCTGATAGTGGTTATACAACACCATCTGATTATATATCTGTTAATGCCGACTGTTATGTGAAAGATGATCTTACACTCTCTGCAAAAGGTGGTAATGTTAAGATAAGTGGTAATTATTATGGATATAGCAGTGGTAATTCGTCACCTGCTAATATAGATGGTGATGCGATGACAAGCAGTGCCATTAATGTTAATGCACAGTTTGCGACACTTGATTTGTCTGATTTATCAACACTTTATGTAGCTGGTAAATCATATCTTAATGTTCCAGACAGATATGGAAGTACTGTTAAGAGTGATAGTAATGTATCTGTGCTTATGGGTGAGTCAGTGACTTTTAAAGGTAATCAGATTGTATATCTTCTTCCTAATGAATGTATAAGCGGGCTTTTACATAATCCTGTAACAACAGATGAATATCAAAAGATTATGGATGGTGAATATACAATTGATATTACTATGTCAGGAAAAAATGGTGGAATTGTATTAGAGAATTATCTTAATCCGGCTACACCTTATGTCAGTGTTCCTGTAAGGTATGTTGGAACAAAAGGTGTAGAAGGAGGTATGTTCTATATCTATATGAAGTTTCAAAATGCTGATAAGGCAGCAGCTTATTATAAAGAATATTATAACAGGTATGGTATAGATCTTAACCAGAGAACAGCAAGCAATAATACAGGTAATGTTATTCTTAATGAGAGTATTGTGTCAACAGGTAATGCACTTATGTATAATGACGGAGCATTATCACTTGTAGGTGCTAACCTTTCTCAGAATGATTCTTCTGTAGAAGCGTCAGAGATTAATTATGGTGCGTCTTATGATGGTCTTATTAAAAAGCTCAGAACAGATTATGTATCAGATGATAATAATGATCTTACAGATAATCTTATATGGTTTGAAGATAATACAGATGCCGGTGAGCATGGTGTTATATATGACAGCAGTATAAGAGGCGGATATGCATATAGCATTACAGAGAATGCTAATAATCCATATTATGTATGTATTACTGATAGAGACGTGAATGTTGATACTATTCATAATAATGGATTAATTATAACAACAGGTAATGTTAATGTTAATGCTTCATTTACAGGACTTATAATTGCAAAAGGCAACGTCAGACTGTCTGGTAATGCAACTGTTAAGTATTCTGATAAGATAATTGACCTTATACAATCTGACAGTAACATATATAAGTATTTTAAAGACTATGTTAGTGAAGATAGCCAAGATACGGTGGCTGACAGTGATAAGATGATAGATGTGTATTATGAAAACTGGTATAAGGATTAAAGGGGATGAATGATGTTGTCATTAAGGTTGAAACATAGAAAAACAAAATATACTCTCTCTAATAAAGGTGTCAGTCTTATTGAAGTTATTGTTGTTATACTGATTCTTGCAATTCTATCAACAGCAGGTATTATAAGTGTCGGTTATATACACAGAGTTAATGCATCTTCATGTGCAGCAAAACTCAATTCGGCACTTGAACAGACAAGAATTAAGACTATGAGTAAGCAGGAAGGCAGGATAAGCCTTGTTATATATACCAAAGATAAGAATTATTACGCAGCTATATGTACAGATAATGCTGGGACTTCAGAATATGATGAAGGTACACTTCTTGGAAGTACTTCCCTTTCACTTAACATTAAGGCAAGTGACGGAACTGTTACTAAGCTCTCAGATAGTGATGGTATGGAGTATAAGATTAATTTTGTAAAAGGCAGTGGAGCTTTTAGCTCTGATATAGATGAGATTAGTGTTAAAGGAACTAAGGAAGTTATTATAAAACTTGTCAAGGAAACCGGCAGAAGTTACGTTATGAAACAGGAGTAGAGAGTTATGAAGAAGAATAGGATTATACAAAAAAATAATGTTAATTCAGATATAGCTTTTGATAATAGAGGTTTTACTCTGGTTGAACTGATTGTCGGTATGCTTATAGCTACGATAGTTATGCTTGCAGCGGCTTCACTTACAGCAGCAGGTTCTAATCTGTTTGGCAGTGGAAGCGGTGAAGTGAATCTGTCTGTTGAATCCGAGACAGCACTATCTTTTGTATCTGATATTCTTAAGGAATCAAAAGATTATGTATACTACCCGTCAGTTGTAACTGATAGTGGCAGATATAAAGTGCTTACTGTTCTTGTCAGTGATAAAGGTGATAATTATTGTGATATGATTATCTTTAATGAATCAGAGAATCTTTTATGTTTTGAAAAAGATAAGACTACACAGGATGTAGCGCTTAAAGATATATCACTAAAGGATATTAAGAATAAATGTGATAATTCAGGACGTAATAACTATCTTGCAATGTATGTTAAGAATTTTGTTGTGACACCGGATAATTACTTAGATGCTAAAGACAGCATTGAGTTACAACTCTATTTTAAAAATGGTAAGTCTGAATATGAGAGCAGTATACTTGTGACGAGCAGAAACAGAAAGTAAAGGAAGGAATATGTAATGAATAGAAAAAATAAGAAAATATTGTGTATAATGCTTGATATTCTGTTTGAGGCGGAATCTATATTAGTATGCTCAAAATATGTTATTTTTGACATGTTTAGCGTTAATGCAGCAGGAAGTACAGATTATAAGCTGCCAAAGTCTTTGGATTATAATGAATATAGTCTTGGAACAGTTAATAATCCTTTTGTGATTCTTGAGATTACACCTTATGAAGGCTATGCAGAGATTGGATATCTTGTCAAAGGACAGGAGCCTGTATCAATGGAGCAGGTTGTATTAAACGGTGCGATTAATGCAATTGGAAGTGGTGGCTGGGCGATTAATGTCAGCCCATCAAATAGTAAGAAGAAATTCTATGTGGAAGATGAGAGTAATATAACTTCACTTGCCAATCCATCACAATATACAAAGTTAGAGAATAGATATCAATATGGTTATTTTAAGAGAATGGCAGATGGAGATGGAGATTATGTACAGCTTATTACAGCATGTGAAGCTGTTAATATGCCGGGTGGAGCTTATGATTATGTTGATGAGCAACTTAGTGAACTAACAGAAGATAATAAGAATATAGGATACTACATATATGTTGGTGATGGTAATGGAAGTTATGATGTAAGTGATATAACTGATGCAGTATATAGGAAGGTTAAAAAAGGTGAGACAGGTACACTTAACTGGTATGGACTTCCTGAATTCAAAGATGGCAATATTGAAGTATATACTCTTGATGGTTATAATGCAAAGCCATATACCTATGAAGAAGCAAATCATAATAATGCACTAAGCTATGATAAGAAAGTATATACATATATGGAGAAAGCTGTATATGAAGGTTATATCTATGTATATGAGAGCTGTAACAGATTTGCAAAAGATATAATGCGAATAGACGATGATGAAGCTTCAGATTATGTTACTAAAGTTGTTACAGTTACACCTGATGAGCTTAATAAGAATCCAGAACTTATTGACCAATCAGATCTTATATACATTACACCTAAGAGCCATGTAGGAGCACTTAATGGACTTTGGAAGAGTTATGCTAATAAAAAACTTTTTGATGGAACAATTCATGAAGAAAGAGAAGGTTTTGATCATAATGATCTTACTTTTGAAACAGCCAAAAAACTTTTTATAAGAACATGTGTTGAAGAAAAGAGTGCTCTTATATATGATATTGAGACTTATCAAAAGTCATATAATACTAAGAATGTTGCACTTACAAAATATTATGCAGACGGTACTCCTGTAAGCAGTGATGTTGCAAGAGGGGATAATTATTATGGTAATAATATTGTAAAATTGTATATTATGATGCATGTTATGGATCCTGTAACTTTTTATAATAATTATATAAAAACAGGTAAGATTGATGAGAATGGCAATTACATTGAACAGACAGGTGATGCAGCAGCTTATTGGGGAATTCTTACATTCTGTCCATTTGAGATATATGATGATTATGCAGATATGGGGCATGTATATAATTTTGCAGACCTTGGATTTGAGACAAATCTTTATAATAATAACAATAATGATACTGTAAGGAATAATTATTTTACTTTTAATGGTAATACAGCAACGACACAGAATATTGTTAATGGATGGCATATTAATAATCAGGGTTATACTTCGGATGCATTTGATTTCTTTAAGAATAGTGGAGAAGATATAAGATATTCAGGTGATGAGAATCACATGTCACCGGCAGATGCTATATATTATCTTCTTCACAGAGATAAGACTTATGAAGATGAGATTAACAGAGATATGGTTATTCTTGAAATTGAAGCTGGTAACAGATTTAAGTCAGATGCATATTTTAAGACGCTTATAACTAATACACTTCCTGAATTCACAGGTGATATTAAAGTTGTAAGGCAGACTTCTGCTGAGTTTATATGCAGTAATATTGATCTTAATTCTGAGTATGATATGATATTTATTGGAACATATCTTAATGGCAATACAATAGATGGAGAGTATTCGCAATATGCTTACATTCATTCAGGCAGAGGAACATATAAAGTCAGAAAGTCGCTTTGGGATGGTCTTGATGGCAAGAGTGATTGTAAGAATGTTATTAAAAGTGGTAATGACCTGACTGGTGTTAGTGTAAGAAAGCTTGAAGATTATATTAATGGTAAACTTCCTGTTATATTTGCAAAAGGATTCTATTCAGATCCATCTAATCGTATAATTGACAATTATAAGGGTGCAGATAAGACAACTAATATGCGTGTATTCCTTACAACATATAATGATTCGAGAACTTATTGTGAAAAAGGACTTGACAGAAAGAATCTTAGAAAGATTATGACTGAGAAGATGTGTAATATTGATATGCTAAGTGAGCCTAAAGAATATGTTGATAAGACAGCCTCAGTCAATGAAGGTAAAAATATCACTGATGCAGATATATATGTAAATGGTGAAAATATTAACAATAAAGTGCTTGAATACAGATTTACTATTAATAATACTATTGCAGAAGATACATATACACTTAATCTGTATATAGATAGCAATGCTGATGGTAAGTTTGATACGCAGGCAGAGCTTCTTAATTCCGTCTATGTGTATGATGAGACGCTTTCAAGAAATGTTGATATAAAGGATCTGGCAGCAGGACATACATTTAAGGTTACAAGAAGTGTTGACAAGCTTGTCGGTATACTTCCTTGGAGATTAGAGCTTGTCAATAACTCTAATTCAAGTATCAGGGATTCAAAGATAGGATATTGTGCATTAAAGGCATCAGCTAATACTGAAAAAGAGACTATTAAGATACTTCAGATAGCTCCAGATTCAGATATAATAAGTGTTGCACTTCCTACAGATGAAGAAATAGCAGGCAAGACTAAGATTGAAGATTTTAGGAATAATACAGTTGTCAATGGAAAAGTACTTCCGGATAATCTATCTGATATTACGGGTAAATTCTGGTATTATACTAAAGATCTTGATTGTTTTGATATTCATTTTACAAGACTTACAATTAATGAAGTATCAGATATGATTAAGAATAATCCATATTACTTTAGTGAATTCGATATGCTTATTCTTGGTTTTTGTGATAAATATCCGGAGATTGATGACAGGAATCTCTTACAAGGTGTTGTAGATTTTGCTAATACAGGAAAAGCAGTTCTGTTTGCACATGATGTACTTATGTATAACTGGAATAAAGAAAGAGATAATACTAAAGAGAACCTTAATGCATCATATTTTAGAGAAATGCTTGGTATGGACCGTTATGGTGTAAGGCTTAACAAAGATGAACGTGAAGGTAAAGACAGTGTATATATAGGCAGTGATATAACAACAAGTGAAGATTTGTCAAAGTATATTCAAGGATATACAACAGCTACAATTGACTGTTATGATCAGAATCTGAAACAATATACAAGAAAGACTACAAAAGTTACTAATAATAATACAGGACAGATTACAACATATCCATATAATATTGATAAAGAGTTTGATGTTGCAGAGACACATTCACAATATTTTCAGTTGGATCTTGAAACTGATGATATAACAGTATGGTATTCACTTGGTGGTGATTATTATAATCAGAGTCCTAATGATGGACGTAATAATTACTATATCTACAATATTGGCAACATAACATATACTGGTATGGGACATATGAAAAAGTCTAGCAGGACAACGTTTAAACTATCAGATATGGAGATAAAACTATTTGTTAATACTATGATTGCAGCTTATCGTTCTTCTGCTGCACCTGTAGAGATAACAATTACTAATACAGATGCAACAGATAATGGAGAGAATGCTTTCCTCTATGTTGATTATGATGCAACAGAGAGTGAGAATGCAATCGGCAGTGGTATAACAACAGTTGATGGTGTTCAGTATAAGAGAATATACTTCATGCTTCAGGATAAGAGTATTGTGTCTAACAAGACTACAGAAGTAGTATTCCATATGTCTGATGAGAATGGTAATACAGATGTTAGTAAAAATGAAGGATATCAGATATTTAGAACATCAGATAATATACCTGTAGACAATACATCACTTACATCAGGCGTTGAATATTATATTGATGTACCGGTAACACAATTAAATAGCGTGATTATGGAGAAACTTACAATAGAAGCAAAAGTAAGGTTTGGAAAAGCAGGCGAAAATGTGATTTCAAGCAATAAAAATGCCATAATTATGAAGAGAGCTCTTTTTGAACTTGATTAATGAATATAAAATTACTCAAAAAAAATTATTATTTAAGAACAGAATTAATTGACAAATAATTGTTACTAATTTATAATGTCAATGCGGTATGTCCGCTATAATAAAAAGTGAAGAAGGAATGATATGAACTGGCTTAACAAGTTAGAACGCAAGTTTGGAAAATATGCGATTCACAATCTGATGTATTATATAGTAATACTTTATGCAGTTGGTGTATTTGTTAATATCGTTAATCCATATTTTTATAGCCTGCATCTTTCCCTTAACGCAGAGAGAATTCTGCATGGAGAAGTCTGGAGACTTGTCACATTTATGATAAAGCCGCCTGACTCATCACTGATTTTTGTTATATTTGCTTTGTATCTGTATTATATGATAGGTACTAACCTTGAGAGACAATGGGGTGCATTCAGATTCAATATTTATTTCTTTACAGGAATAATAGGAACGATTGCAGCAGCATTTGTATTATATGCAATAACAGGTTACAGTTATGCGTTAGATACTAACTATCTTAATATGTCACTGTTTTTTGCTTTTGCTGCTACTTATCCGGATTATCAGCTCCTGCTGTTTTTCATAATACCGATTAAGATGAAGTATCTTGCAATGCTTGATGGACTGTATTATATAGTAGCATTCTTTACTGGAGGTATTGCAGTAAAAGTAGCAATAGTATTATCACTTGCCAACTTTATAATATACTTCTTTTCAACAAGAAATTACAGAAAGCTTTCTCCTTATGAGATGAAGAGAAAGCGTGAATACAGACAACAGGTTAAGGCGCCAAAGAGTATAACAAAACACAAATGTGCCATATGTGGAAGAACAGAAAAAGACGATGACAATCTGGAATTTCGCTTCTGCTCAAAATGTGATGGTAATTATGAGTATTGTAGCGAACATTTGTATACGCATCAGCATATTAAAAAGCAATAATACAAAGGTGTATTATAGTTGTATTTTTGTGAACAATTTATTATGACAAAGATATAGAACGTATTATAATTGCTGTACGTTCTATATTTATGAAAATTTTAACAAAAAAAGCCATAGAAACGGCAAAATTGGAGGATTTTATGAAGAGAACAAAAATTATTTGTACAATGGGACCTAACACTAATGACAAGAACGTATTAAGAGAACTTGTTAAAAATGGTATGGATATTGCCAGATTTAACTTTTCTCATGGTGATCACGAAGAACAGTTAGGACGTGTTAAAAACGTTCGTGAGATTCGTGAAGAATTAGGTTTACCTATTGCTATGCTTCTTGATACAAAAGGACCAGAGATCAGAACTGGTATTGTTGCAGGAGATAAAAAATTAAACCTTGTTGCTGGTAACAAATATACAATCAAAATGGAACAGTGTGAAGCTACTGAAGAAGTAAACTGTGTATCATATAGCGGACTTGCTGGTGATGTTAAAGCTGGAGATACAATCTTATTTGATGATGGTCTTATCGAATTACACGTTGATGATACAACAGCTACAGAGATTCACTGTACAATCGTTAACGGTGGTGAACTTGGAAGCAAGAAAGGTGTTAACGTACCTAATGTAAGCATTAACCTTCCAGCTATCACAGAAAAAGATAAGAGCGATATCATCTTTGGTATTGAACAGGGATTTGATTTCATCGCTGCTTCTTTCATAAGAAATGCAGAAGGTGTTCGTGAAATCAAAAAGATCTTAAAAGAACATAATGGAGACATCGCAATCATCTCTAAGATTGAGAACGCTGAAGGTATTGCAAATATCGATGAAATCATCGCAGAAAGTGATGGTATCATGGTAGCTCGTGGTGATATGGGTGTTGAGATTCCAGCTGAAGACGTACCACATGTACAGAAGATGATCATTGACAAATGTAATGCTGTATTCAAGCCAGTTATTACAGCTACACAGATGTTAGATTCAATGATCAGAAATCCAAGACCAACAAGAGCAGAAGTAACAGATATTGCTAATGCTATCTATGATGGTACAGACGTAGTTATGCTTTCAGGTGAAACAGCTAATGGTAAATATCCAGTAGAAGCTGTTACAATGATGGCTCATGTATGTGAGACATCAGAACAGTACCTTGATCATCAGAAATATATCGACAGAAACAAAGTTTCAGAGAAAAATAACGTATCTAACACAGTTAGCTACTCAGCAGTTGCTGCAGCTGACAGCTTAAATGCAGAAGCTATCGTAACACCTACAGTGTCAGGCTTTACAGCAAGACTTGTATCAAAATATAAACCATCATCACTTGTTATTGCAACAACACCTGATGAAAAAGTACAGAGAAAAATGCAGATCTTATGGGGTGTAAAACCACTTAAGGCTGATAGAAAAAATTCAACAGATGATATTATTGAGACAGCTGTTGAAACAGCTAAGAATAGCGGACTTGTTAAAGATGGTGATACAGTTGTATTAACAGCAGGACTTCCAGCAGCTAACGAAAAAGCTGGTGAAAGAGGTATCACTAACATGATGAGAGTTCTTAAAATTGACTAATTAATATAATTAATTTTTTGAACGATATAAATATCAGTTATTATATGATACAGTGCCATGTATAGTGGCACTGTATTGTTGCAAAATAACAACAACTGTTCAATATAATATAATGCGTATCTGTTATTAGATATAGCATCCCATGAATTATCAGAGGTGTGTGTAATGTATATAAATGACCTTGAATATATAGGTTGTAATATAAGCTTTAAGCGTGTTATAAAAAGAAAAAGAAAGTACAGGCTCATGGAATGTGAAGTTAATTTTTATGGTAAAGTTATGAAAGGCAAAGCTAAGATATATAAGTCTGGTGGTGCATATTTTATACCTGACAGAAAAAGAGACGTTATATTCTTAAGTGAAGCATACAACTATTCACTTAAAAAAAAGGATCAGCCACTTTCTAAAAGAGCATTTAAACGTTTAAGCGTAAAGATTGCAGCGAATTTATTTGTTATATTCTTTTTGTACTTTATATCTCAATATGGTGCACTATTATCGATATCATTTAAAAATGGGCATATGTATTATGTAGGATACTATTATATTATACAGATGATGCTTGCGAGTGTTTTTTTAATTATATCATTTAAGATGCGCAAGCTGGTACATTGTTTTTAAATATCCTGGCAGGTTTGCCTGCCGGGTTTTTTTTTCTTATTGAAATGTTTTTATTATCAAAATAAATTTTATATATTTATTTTTTCTTTAAATTGGTATATAATGTTTAAAGAATTCTCTAAAATAATGGGAGGTATTAATTATGAAAGGTAAAATGAATAATCAGTTAGGCGAAATAATTATAGATACTGATGTTATTGCGAATTATGCAGGATCCACTGCAGTTGAGTGTTTTGGAATTGTAGGAATGGCAGCCGTTAATGTAAAAGATGGACTTGTAAAACTCTTAAAAAGAGACAGTCTCACTCATGGTATTAATGTTGTTGTGGATGAGAATAATAAAATCACAGTAGATTTTCATGTTATTGTAGCTTATGGTGTGAGTATTTCAACAGTTGCAGATAATTTAATCAATAATGTTAAATACAAAGTTGAAGAATTTACAGGAATGGAAATTGAGAAAATTAATATTTATGTAGAAGGTGTAAGAGTCATAGATTAAGAATCAGTACTCTTATACAGATTTAAGGAGGAACCAGTTGTGGTAGTTAATACAATAGATGCACAGACTCTTCAGAAGATGTTTCTTGCCGGGGCAGCTAATCTTGAGTCAAAAAAAGAATGGATTAATGATTTGAATGTATTCCCTGTTCCAGATGGTGATACAGGTACTAATATGACATTAACTATTATGTCAGCTGCAGGTGAAGTAAACAACATTACAGAACCTACATTTGCTAATCTTGCAAAAGCAATATCAAGTGGATCTTTAAGAGGAGCAAGAGGTAATTCAGGAGTTATCTTATCTCAGCTTTTCAGAGGCTTCACAAAAGAGATCAAAGAAGTTAATGAGATTAATTCAGAGATTATAGCAAAGAGTTTTGAACGTGCTGTAGAGACAGCTTACAAAGCTGTTATGAAACCAAAAGAAGGAACAATTCTTACTGTAGCAAAAGGTGTAGCTGAGAAAGTTAATGAACTTGCTCAGACAACAGAAGATCTTAATGCTATTTTTGAAGGTGCTATTGAATATGGTGATTATGTACTTTCAAAGACACCAGATATGTTGCCAGTATTAAAACAGGCAGGTGTTGTAGACTCAGGTGGACAGGGCCTTATGACTGTACTAAAAGGATGTTATGATGCATTCCTTGGTAAAGAGATTAAATTCGAAAGTGCTAAGAATGAAGATAATGATACAAAGAAATTAGCTAATGCACAGCAGGCACTTGAGAATGTAGATATTAAGTTTGGATATTGTACAGAATTTATTATTAATCTTGAGAAGGAATTTGACAAAAATGAAGAATTACAACTCAAAGCATTCCTTGAATCAATCGGTGATTCAATTGTTGTTGTTGCAGATGATGAAGTTGTAAAAGTTCATGTGCATACTAATGAACCGGGTGTTGCTATTACTAAAGCTTTAACATATGGTTCTCTTTCTAAGATTAAGATTGATAATATGAGAGAAGAACATGAAGAAAGATTGATGGCTGAATCAACAGATACTACAGAGAGTACATCTGTAAAAGAAGAGAGTGCTAATGAAGAACGTAAAGAGTTTGGATTTATCGCAGTATCTGCCGGTGAAGGCTTAAGCGAGATATTTAAAGGACTTGGTGTTGATTATCTTATCGAAGGTGGTCAGACTATGAATCCAAGTACAGAAGATATGCTTAATGCAATTGATAAAGTTAATGCAGATACAATCTTCATCTTCCCTAATAATAGTAATATCATACTTGCAGCTAACCAGGCAGCAAGTATATGCGAGAACAAAGAGATTATTGTTATTCCTTCTAAGACAATACCACAGGGAATAACAGCTATTATTAACTTTGTATATGACAAATCTGCTAAAGAGAATGAAGAACATATGATAGAAGAGATGCAACGTGTTAAGACAGGTCAGATCACATATGCAGTAAGAGATACTAATATTGATAATAAAGAGATACATCAAGGCGATATAATGGGTATTGGTGATAAAGCAATCTTAACAGTTGGCCATAATGTAAAAGATACAACAATTGCTCTTATCAATGAGATTGTTGACGATGAGACAGAACTTATAAGTCTCTATTATGGCCAGGATATAACAGAAGAACAGGCTAATGAAGTAGCTTCAGTTATTGAAGAAAAATATCCTTCATGTGATATTGAAGTTCAGTTCGGTGGACAGCCAATATATTATTATGTAGTATCAGCTGAATAATTCAATTAGTAGTAATGCAGATAATTATAAAATAATTATAAAAGTTATTAACTAAGATAGATATTATACTTAATAATATAAAAAATAGTTTATAATAATTAAAAGAATATAGACTACTAAAGTATGGGAACGGAATTGACGAAAAATAGTTTTGAATTATTAACAAAAAGTCTTGACTTATTCTTCAAAAAGTTATATTCTAAGTGAGTAAGTTATATAATTTTATTGAAGAGGAGCGAACGTAAGATGAAAAATTACAACAAGCCTATAATTAGCGAAAATGAAGAATTATTCTTCGAACCAGTTTTAGCAGCATACAGTAATCCATTTGATCCAACATGCTTTAAGCCATCAGAACCACAGTATGATAGTGGTGATTCAGTACCAGCTGTTGCACTTTGTACATGTCCAACAATATGTGGTATTAAGATATGGAATATTGCATGTCCAAAACATGGTTGGTTCAAATAATTATTAGAGTTATTAGAAGATAAATATTGACAATATACGTTTGAGAAAAAATTCGGTTGCAATTCGGATTGCAGAGAGTCAGTGTCTGGTGTGAACTGATATCTGAAGCAGCCTTTCCACTTTTCGAGTATTGGATGATGAATCCAGGTTTTGTATACCTTATAATACTTAATGAGAGGCAGATTATTCTGCAATCAGGGTGGCAACGCGGAAGACTTTCGTCCCTATTATTATATAGGGAGGGAGTCTTTTTTTGTTATGTGATACTCTTTCTCACAGATGACTGATAATTATAGCATTATTATTAAATATAGATGCTATAATCAAATGACTAGTATATAATTAAAGCTAGTACTAAATAATGCTACTAACTAGAACCAAAGAATACTAGTTGGTAGATAATAAAAGTTAATATCAGTTATCGATGAGATTGATATAAAGAATATAAGAATATTAAATTTATAAGAAAGGATATGTTGTGATATGTCTAATATCACAATAGGAGAAGAATATGTTAGATTTAAAATTTTTAAGAGAAAATCCAGATATTGTAAAGCAGAACATTAAAAACAAATTTCAGGACAGAAAATTACCTTTAGTTGATGAAGTAATTGAACTTGATGCATTAAGCAGAAAGACACAGCAGGAAGCTGATGATCTTCGTGCTAATAGAAAGTCTGTATCAAAGCAGATTGGTATGTTAATGGGACAAGGCAAAAAAGAAGAAGCTGAACAGTTAAAAGAACAGGTTAATAAGGATGCTGAACATCTTGCAGAACTTGAAGAAAAAGAAACTGAACTTCAGGAAAAGATTAAGAAAATCATGATGGTTATTCCTAATATCATAGATCCAAGCGTTCCAATTGGTAAAGATGATAGTGAAAATGTTGAAATAGAAAAATTTGGTGAACCTGTAGTTCCTGATTTTGAGATTCCATATCATACAGAGATTATGGAAAAATTCAATGGTATTGATCTTGATAGTGCAAGAAAAGTTGCAGGAAATGGTTTCTATTACTTAATGGGAGATATTGCAAGATTACATTCTGCAGTTATCTCTTATGCAAGAGATTTCATGATTAACAAAGGCTTTACTTATTGTGTACCTCCTTTTATGATCAGAAGTGATGTTGTTACAGGTGTTATGAGCTTTGATGAGATGGAAGCTATGATGTATAAGATTGAGGGAGAAGATCTCTATCTTATAGGTACAAGTGAACATTCAATGATTGGTAAATTTATTGATACAATCGTTCCAGAAGAATCATTACCACAGACATTAACAAGTTATTCACCATGTTTTAGAAAAGAAAAAGGTGCTCATGGTATTGAAGAGAGAGGTGTATATCGTATTCACCAGTTCGAAAAACAGGAGATGGTTGTTGTATGTAAACCAGAAGAAAGCAAGATGTGGTTTGATAAATTATGGCAGAATACAGTAGAATTATTCCGTTCATTAGATATTCCAGTAAGAACACTTGAATGTTGTTCAGGAGATCTTGCAGATCTTAAAGTTAAATCAATTGACGTTGAAGCATGGTCACCAAGACAGAAGAAATACTTTGAAGTCGGAAGTTGTTCAAATCTTGGAGATGCACAGGCAAGAAGACTTAAGATTCGTGTAAATGGCAAAGATGGTAAATACTTTGCTCATACATTAAATAATACAGTTGTAGCTCCACCTAGAATGTTAATCGCATTCCTTGAGAACAATCTTAATGCTGATGGTTCAGTAAATATTCCAAAAGCATTACAGCCATACATGGGTGGAATGACAGTAATTAAATAGTAGATAATATCGTTATATATTATAATATCTATCATGATATATAAGAATAATTATCAGTATTATGAGTATTATGAGCATTATCAGTATTATGATAATGAAGAACTATTCTAATAGATGCTATTAGAAAATAAAAGATAACATATAAAAATGAGCCGTTAAAGATAAGAATTTTATTTTTGACGGCTCATTGTAACAGACAGGGGGAAAGAGTATGGAGTTAAGAGACATCAAGGGTATCGGTGAAAAAACTGAGCAGTTATTTAATAAGGTTGGAGTATATACAAGTGAAGATCTTGTTAATTATTATCCAAGAGCTTATGATACATTTGCTATGCCTGTTACACTTGTTGATGCAGATATGGATGATATAGTATCAATTGATGCAGTAATATGTTCTAATGTAACATTAGAAAAAGTTAGAAATCTTCAGATATTATCAGTATATATCAAAGATGTGAACCATGATACATTGAGACTTACATGGTATAATATGCCATTTTTGAAGAACAAATTAAGAATAGGGATGAGATATATATTTCGTGGACGAATCATATATAAACGTGGTGCAAAAGTAATGGAACAGCCATCAATATATACTCTTGCAGAATATGAATTAAAACTTCATGAGATGCAGCCGGTATATGCACTTACAAAAGGTCTTACTAATAATATGGTATCCAAATCGGTAAAAAAAGTATTTGAAGTTCAAGGAATGTATGAAGATTATCTTCCGGCAGATTTTAGAGAAAAATATAATCTTAGTGAATACAATTTTGCA
>SAMEA104315435__coassemble_556_pt1 | contig 34650 bp, 24 predicted proteins | sample SAMEA104315435__metabat2_low_PE_020 | metagenome-assembled genome bin SAMEA104315435 (sample SAMEA104315435) | gut metagenome | biome: Monkey gut; feature: monkey-associated habitat; material: faeces | place: China | collected 2013
TCTTATCTAAATCACTAAAAAGGTACTTGACAAAGGTCACTTCATAACAGATTTTATGTTTTTTAACAAATCATTCCAAGATGGTTGCCCTGAAAGCATTGAAACACCAGCGCCTACAAAGAAAGGTTTCCCTGCTTTGAGGCATTACGGATCTTAATTAAAATTCGTTTTATATTTTCATCCATTATTTAACTTCTTTGACTTTGCCCATCTCAAAATAAGAGAAACAGATTGTTTAATAACATTGTAAATGTTCAGAATTAATTTCTTAGATTAAGATTAAAACATAGACAAATGTTCAAGAACAGATTAGATCAACTAATCAATTTTGCATAATCTTTTGGAGCGATAAATTTTTTAATTTCTTCGATTGAAAAACTGGCTGACAGCCCATTCTTTTTATCTGTTCTACCTTGATTGAACCCATCATTTGCGGATCTCTTAGGATCATGGTGCCTTTGAGGTTGAGCTTGACTATCTGGGATCATAGAAATTACAGACTCCAAATCATAATGCTTATTATTGTACCCAATGTGATATCCAATAATATAAGCACAGCCAGCACATTTGTGTCTTCCTTCATCGCCTTGATCTTCAGGCTGACAATCAAAATAATTTCTTAAATTCATGTGATTGTGAGATGAAATGTTTTTCATAGTATTACCTAACGTTAATAAACAAAAATCTAAATAATGTCTAGACTGTTGATAAATACAGCTTTTCTTCAGTCTACTTTAAATATCCCATCACAACATTTCTCAAAGCTACAATGTATTTTGCAACTTCAGAAAAAGCGTTCTCTTTATCATATGAATCGTCAAAGTTGTCAATACTAAAGAACCTAGTAATTTGGTTAATCCCTGTAGCTTTCTTTCCAATAGTTTCAAACTTAGAGCTTCCACCAAGCTTTTTAACTATATCGTACTCATCTCCAACCATGTTATCCCATGCTTGGCAGTCTACCTTCTTAGAGAATGATACTTTTAAACAATCTTTAGAAGGATACATGTTTACATAGATTTTTCCAATCTTTTCCACCCCTTCTGAAAATTCTTCCCAATTGCGAGGTTTTGCCTTAAATTTGCTAAACAATCTAACAAAATCAGGATTCTTATACACAATATCAATAAAATCATTCCACAAAGAAATAAATTTTATCTGCGATTTTGAGTAATTTCCAGCATACTGACTACTGTCATCTTTACCTTGAGAATCAGATGCCGTGGTGCTCGAAAGAGCTAAAGTCTCAATAAAATGATTCAAAGCTATTTTATTATTATCACTGATATCATGAGAAGAACTACTGTCACTTTCATCAATATCGACTTTCTCTGAAATTTCAATTTTAGCTGCTCTCAAGAAGCAATCACAAAAAGACTTTCGATATAGATCAAGATCACTTGCTAATAGATCAGTCCCGTAGCCATCATTGATGTCATTATAGCTAGATTCCTCATTGCTTAGCTCACAAAGAAGATCATATAATTCATGCACACAGCCATCAACTTGAGCCTCATCATTCAGATCGCATTTACAATGAGACACTATGAGGTTGTAGATCTTCTCCTTGTATTGTTGCAGACACAGTGCTGCAAACAGGAGTTTAGCCTTATCCTTGTTATTAAGATCGATCGAACCTTCACCTATGAAGGTAAGCAGTAAAAAGGCATTTAACAGTCTTTTTAACGATCTTGGATTAGAACCTATAGAGCTTGCACAGAGCTCGATGTAATCTTGTAAATCGTTATCATCAATCTTAAGGTTAATCTTGTTAAAACCGTCCTTTAAGTAGTTTTTAATATCGTAGACAGCTACTGGTACTTTAAATGGCACCTGAATGATCTTGTCAAAGAAAGACTTACCCTTTTCATACTCTCTATTTCGTTCTTTATCGTCAATTTTATCTGACGTATATGAAGCAAAGCCGTACTTTTCAATAGCACCTCTGATTACTACCTCATAGTCAATTGCCAGCACAAAGACACACTGCTTACAGTCTAAGAACAACTTTAATACTTCAAGTAACTCAACAGCTTTAGATGGTACTAATCTATCCAGATCATCAACAAAAATCACTACCCTATCTTTATGTTCTCTTTCACATGCGCGGTTTACTACCTCTTGAAAGTGTTGATGCAGATTTTCAATCTGCTCTGCGTAGTTATCATCAACAGTCTTTTCTGTACACTTTTTTAGATCTACATTGATATTATAGATAGATACAGACTTTAAAGCAGTAGTTAAGGCATTACTGCATACAGAGGTAAAGTGCTTTATAAAACTATCATCATCTTGAAGCTTATTTAAAAGCAGCTTAATCATTGAAAAGGCTAAAGAGTTACCTAGCTCAAACTGAGAGAACTGCCAGGTATTAAAGAACACTGGGATGACATCTTTTTCAATCTCATGCTCTACCATCTTCATGATAGAGGTCTTACCTGAACCCCATGAACCTTGAATGGAGATTGTCATTGGAGTGTTACAGGCTTTAATGAATCTTGATAAACCGTCTAAATGTTTATTGATGTTAAAAAGATCAACTGTTGCAGCCTCATCTGTTAGACCTTGTTTCTTGTTTTCTTCAGTACTCATTTAAGCCTCGTAAAGAGTAATCTTTGTATGTTTGTTTGTAAGTTTAGTTAAAAGTCATAAATCAAGGTGTATCAACAGCTTTAAACCAATGACATCACGTCAAACGCCTACAGATGATGACTGTGACCTATTGGTTACAAGTATGAAGTTTAAAAGTAGCACCATCTTTTAATGATTGAAAAGAGGATTGCCCTACTTTTAAGATACGTTGTCTTGCATCTAAAGTTTATAGTATATAGCTTATTGTACACTACAATAGCTTTCCTCACTAAAAATATACAGTTAAGATTCAGGCAACCTTGAAAAGCTAATTATCTTCCTTGTCTAAAAGCACATCAGAACAAAACTCGTCAGACTCAGTATTTTCATCATAGAATTTGCAAAAGACCATAGCTACGTATCCAAAGATATTAACTTTTCTTTTGGTTAAATCTAACTTTTGCTCATCATAATCTTTATTCCAAGATTTTAAGATGATATAAGGCTGTTCAATTGAAACTTCACGAATAATGGCACATTCAGAGTCATCTGTAGCTAATAAGACAGGCTTATTTAGATAAGTCTGCACATTAGGATCGTTAACGATAACAGCCTGCATGCCTGGATTTAAAGATCTGCCTGACAATCTGGCCATACTGTCATCAGCAATGTTAAAGAGAAAAATCTTCCCTGATGAATAATAAGATTGAAGACCTAATAATAGATTAAAATTCTCTTTAGGAGCTTTTGCCAGTACTGAAGGTAGATCTGCTTCAAGATTAAGATCTTTGGCATTAACTAATGGCAGCAAGCACAGAGAATTGTCTTTAGACAAGCACTGCTCAAGACTCACGCCCTCTTTAGGTCCTTTGACAAGAAGCTCAACAGGTACATTTAACAACTGAGCTAATCTTGAGAAATTGTAGGAACGTGGAAGATGACCGCCCTTTTCCCATGATGAATAAAGAGCTGGAGTGATGTTTAATGCTCTGACAATATCAATTTGTTTGACATGCCTGTAGCTTCTAATGAATTTTAACCTAGCAGCAAAACTAGAATTTTTTAAATCATCAACATTATCCAATTTCATTAGATATATCCATAATCGATATAGAGACAGATCTTTGCTTTAAACAACTAACATGTGAGTCATCAAACAAGCTTGATAAAAATAACAGACAGCTTAACTTTATAAAACCTTACCTGCTTCAGTAAAGATTAAACTCAAATGAATGAACTTGCAACTAAGACGGCCACGATATTGACTAGTGCTTAAGATTTTGCAACTTAAAATACTGATAGTAACAAGCTTCATTGATACGATTTCGATTTTGCTCTACCCATGATTTAGCTGTTGAATATATTCATCATTAAGTAATACCTTACGGGGCTTAATGAGTTAAAGCGCAATCAGTTCTTTTGTACGCAGTATTAGGATTTAAAAGCTCATCTAAATCAACGTTAAGAACCTTTGCGAGTGATTCTTCTAATTTACTTAATGATAGGTCAACGTTGTTGTGCTGTTAGGTATTAATATAATAAATACTGAGTTTTACATTACTCAGTCGAGTGATCTGAGAATAACTAATACCCTGCGCATCCATGCACTTTCATGTGTTGGAACAACACTATTATTTAGGTAGCTCAATTCTATATTTTTAATATAGATTATTATTTGTTATTAAATAAGTAACAAAGAAGACGCTTACACACAAAATTTCAGATGCTAGCCATGTCAAAAAAATTTTTTAAATAAAAAAAATATTGACATTTCCAAAATACATATTATTATTACTTTTAATAAAATACAAAAAAGGAGATTCTTTATGAATATTACTAATAAATCGCAAAAAGCTATACAAGCAATTCCTTTGGACAAAATAATGAAAAGACCTCAGGTTCGCTCTTTACAGAACAAAGGTTTTGAAGCTCAAAGTAGCTATGAGGCATATCCCTATAATGCAGTTAAATCAGATGATTCTATTGAAGCTCTAGCAACGTCTATTCGTTCTCAAGGTTTACAGAATCCAATCATCGTAAGAGCTGCTCATGTTGATGATGATTATTCAAAACCTGTGATTAAAGGCTGTTATATCATTGTCTCAGGTGAAAGAAGATACAAAGCTACACAGCTTATCCAAAAGCAGCAACAAGCAGAGATCGCAGCAGGTACTTTTAATTCTCAAGAAAAATTAGTTGATAGTATTGATGCCATTGTTAAGGACTATTCACATGACTCTGATGTTTATGCAGATCAGTTAACAGAAAATATCCAGCGAGTAGATTTAACTGGATTTGAAATATCTGATGCGATTATGAAATACAAGAGTAGCTATGAGAAAGAGCACCCTGATCATCCTGAATTAAAACGAGAAGATCTTGCAAAAACATTCGGCAAGAGTCTTTACTGGGTGTCTCAGATGACATCATTTGCCGAACTTGAGGCTTCCGCTGATAAGGAACTAATCTCTCTATTTAAAGAAAATGTAATTAGCCGTTCTCCACGTGCTGGCTATGAGTTAATTAAACTATACCGTAAAGATAAGCAGACTACTCTAGAAGTACTTTACAAGTTCAAACAAGATGGAAAGGTTTTTGATCGTGGTGCAATTCCTAGCTTAAAAGCTCATATTGAAAAAAAGAAAAATGAGGCAAAACATAAGGCATCATCTAGCTTATTGAATGAACTTCCAGGACTATCAATATCTTCAACAGAAAATGCTGATGATAAAGATAATACACAAGCTACAGAGCTTAAAAATGATCCAAAGGCTAAAAGAACACAAGAAGACACCAATAATGCAACAGATGATCTTTTAAAAAAAGATGCTGAAGCTGCCATCAAATCTATTACGCTCATGCTTGAAGATGACAATGGCGAACTGCATAGCTGTGCTCTTACAAACAAGAGTTTAGATATTAAAGAATCTGTTCTTGATTTAATCATCAAGTTAAAGAACAGAAAAGACATTCAGATTAAATTGAAGCAAGGATTTGAAGTTAAAGTCACTTCTGATCAGATTAAGCGTATCTGTATTGATTTGAAATAATGTTCTTTAGTTTAAATAAATGGAGGAATTATGACCACTTCAGAAATTGATAGCGCGATTGCACTTGCAAACAGTTTATCTCATCTACGCATTGACGAGTTATTAGAAGAGTTAAAATGTAACTACTCTCAAATTGACTGGAATTATATTGGTAATCCATCTTCTTTGAGAGATCTTATTGAGAAACTTCTTGCTCTGAAAAATAAAATTTTGAAACAAGATGAATTGAAAAAACAGGAGAAAAAGCACTGCTCAAGAAGACACATTTAACGACCATATTGCAAATCAGATTGTACCTACAAATTGCTATACATTGGGGCAATCTCAATAAAAAGAGAGCTATGATCTTATGATTAGATCTCTTTGCGTTTTATTGAAATCTCACAAAGTTAACTAAATTCCAACTGTTTTATTTTAAGGTGCCACGACTAAACCAGGTAATCTTTTAATAATAAAAGCCGGTAATTCTTTACAATCTCTACCCCACTGTTTTTCAGTATAACCTTTGATTAGTTTTTCATAGATATCTCTACCTACTAATGAAATTGCCTGCTCCTCAAGATTTTTAGGCTCAGATACAATCTCTTTTCTCTGTTCATTGATCTTAGCTAGAGTTTCTTCAGGTGTTACTACTCCCCACATCTTATTAAATGTGTACATATTAAATGGTAATGAATAAAGTTCACCTTTGTAATTTGCTACAGGGCTGTTAGTAAATCTATTAAACTCAGCAAATTGAGTAATATAGTTCCAAACATTCTTATTATTGGTATGAAAGATATGAGCTCCATATTTATGAACATTTATACCTTCAATATTTTCTGTATAAACATTTCCTGCAATATTTGCTCTTTTTTCTACTACTAATACAGATTTACCGTGTTTTTTTTGCTTCATGAGCAAAGATTGCACCATATAAACCTGAACCTACTACTAAATAATCGTACATGTTAACCTCTCTGTTGTGTAGTAATTAAAATGGATGTTAATCTTGTTTATCTAAATTTAAGAAGAAATCTTTAATGCGTTTAACATTGTCTTCGAAGGTACCCTGTATATCTTCTGTTTCATTAAATTCAGGTGCCTGAACGACGTTATACTCTCTAAGAAATAAGTTTGAATCGTAAATTTCTTGATAGAATTTTTGATAATACTTATACAGAGCAAACCAAGTATCACGGAGAATTTTATCTACTGAAAATTCATAAAATGGAGAATCAAACTTACACAAACAATCTCTTATATAGATTAGATTGTTGATGTTAGGTGTGATTCGATTTTGTGGTGAATAAGGATTAACCTTTGTTACAAAAGCATAATTTAATAAAATAAAAATTACTTTTACTTTTGCAATATCATAAGAAGGATCTTTAGGATAAAAGTCAAAGAAATTTTTTGACTTCAAAGTTGAATGTAGATTATTTACATTATCAAACAGCACATTTAAGTCATCAACAAAGAAATCCTCAAAATCAATAAAACATAAAGAAATCTTGTCAATATCGTAAAGCTCTATGTTGCTTACACAATAATTATTCAATAAAGATTTGTAAATTTCACTTAAGGCATGCACCTTTTCCAAGGAATAAATCAAGTCATTTTCTTGGAAAGATGATAAAGAAGCACTGTAATATTCAAATTCACAAACTTGTATAGATAATAAAATTAAAACTATTATTTCAGGTGAATCTTTTAAGCTAATACGACATGTTGAACCATCTTGCTGTTCTTTTATTTTTGAAAACCTTGTCCCGATTTCATTGACAGATAAAATTCTTGTATATTGTCTTTCACCAACTAGATAATTAAAAATTAACTTTCTTAAATTTAAAAAACTAGATTGTTCGTTTCCTAGAAGGTCAAATAGAATAGTAAAAATAGAAAAAGAGCAAAGCTCAAGACTTACATCTTCAGAAATACCTTTTTTTTCATTTTCTATTGAAAGCAAATACTGAGATAAGGTTGATAAATTTTTGCAATTTACATCAAAAAGTACTTTAGATTTTGGTTGTACTTTGTTTAACGAGTTTAAGAAAAGTTCTATATTACCAGGGTCAATAGAGTCAATACTTGGTAAAGTTGAAAATTCAATACCAAGAAATGACATTGAATTAAATAAAATATTCCAATACTTTCTGGGAATGGTGTTTAATTTGTCTAGAAAGAAATTGCCTAAATTTTCAGATTCTTTTCGAATAAAGGAATAAAAATCATCAATACCTTCCCATTTTGCTAGTTCACCATCATAAGTAAATATTTGTGAGCCATACACAGAAAGATACAATAAAAATTTATATTCATAATATGTATCATCAAAAAGTTTTGTAAGATTATTTAAATTTCCACAATTAAACAATATTGCAGAGAATAGCCTTTTTAACTTATCAAAATTCTCCTTTTTTCTTTTTTTAATGTCACATAAATTGTTGTTCAAATTAGAACATATCAAAAGAATAAAATCTGGACCTTCGCTACAGAAATTTTTATTTAAGATATTTTTTACATAAGTGTATAAAAAACTTCCATAAGAATCGATTTCTAAATTTATGCTCTTTTTAAGGATAAAAGAAAAGAGAGTGTAATTTAGGATTGCTTTACTATAAATGGTGTAATTTGGTAACAAATAGAAAACAAGATCTAAATTTTCTTGATTTAAAACATGTTCAGCTTGATATTTGGCATCAGTGTCATAAACATTTCTTAAAAATGTATACTCTGATTTTGTTAGAGTAAAATTATTTGAAAATTTGGATATGTAAAATCTGTAATCTTCAGATAAATAATTATTGCAAAGTAGGTACCTTAATAAAGCTCTCTGTTTTACATAGATACTAAGATCTGGATTGCAATCTTTTCTATTAACCAAATCATAAAAAGAATAGACAGACTCTGCATTATCTAAATTGTATCTACATTCAGAGAACTTAGACTTGATTACAATAGCTCTAGTTTTGTCGTTTTTCTTAAAGTTATCTTGTTGAATTTTTGAGTCTGAATTTTTTAAAGGTATTGTATTTTTCTTCTCAAAGAATTTTTTATTTGCTTCTACAAATGACAGATATTCTCCTTGTCTATTCATAAGTTCATACAGTTTTCCATTATTAGATAGCAACTGGTTATAATCTGATGGATAGTAGTTTTTTAATATAGATATTGAAAATATATTTTTTGCAATGCTCTTAGAATCATCAAATAAAAACTCAAAATTTCCTAATAGTAATTGGTAATCATTAAAAATCTGTTTGACATTTCTAAGATCACCAACAAATCTAGAAACTGAAATAATAAAATCGTTATCTAAAGCTTCTTCTTTAAAAAAATCTGACTTTTTAAAAATCTTACTTTCTAATGAATTTTTTGAGTTTTTATCTTGTTGGTCAGCTGGTACATTATCACCAACATCTAGAGAAGCTATTAATTCATCTTCACGAGATTCATCATCTTCGATCTTCTTATAATAAGCGTAAAGTTCATCTCTTATCTTTAATGCATGATATGCTATGTTTGATGAAGCAGCATAAGGTGTTATTGATATAGTAAAGTCAAAGAACTTGACCATATCTTGTGGAGATAAAAGATCATTTCTTAATAAATAGATGAAGACTATTTTGCGCTGACATCTTTTCCAGAAGCATCTTTTTTTATTTTTGCATCTAATGTCATTATTTAAAACTATATTTAAATTTCTTAAATGAGTGAATACTTCAGGATTGTTTCCCCTGTCTAGATCTTCAAAAATGACATATTTACAGTTTGATTGTTCAAACAGATAGGTAATTTCATCAAGATAAGCATCTATGATGTTATCAGATTCTTTCTGCTCAACACTAATTGATAGTGATGATAAGGATAAGTGTTTAAATCTTAATCTAGGTGATAAAAATTTAATGAATATGAATATGTATGCTGCTGTAATTACAGTAAGAACAAACAATTTAGTTAAGGTACTGACTGGTGTGTAGTTAAATAAGTGAACGATTTCATCTTTGATGAAAAAGCTGCTTAGCACTAGAACTAATAATGGACTCAGATATAAAGAGATGACAAAAGTATCACATAAACGTGTTTTAAATTTTGATAAAAAAGAAATAGGAACGTTTTCACTTAGCTTTCCAAATGAAAGCTGTCTTATTATTTCTTTTTCAACAGCCTCTAGATTCTGATAAGCAGATTTACCTGATGACTGATTGTTCTTATTAGATAAATCAACTCTATTTTCTGAAGAAGCATTACTGTTATTTTGGGACGTTGTATCGGAAGTATTATCTTTGTCAGATTTTGAATTACCAGCAAGATCATCTTCAAAGTTGTCAGATGAATTTTCTTTTAAATAATCAAAATCAGCAAGGCTTACAGTTACGTACTCTTTATCTGAGATCTTTTTATTATTGATTTGTGCATGCTTAAAAAATGAAGATATAAGACTACTCTTACCAGTACCAAACTTACCTAAGATAGCTAAGTTCTTAACCTTGTCATTTTCTAAGGCATATTTAATTTGATTGAACTCTTCTTCATATGAACTTTTATCTTCATCAACACATACATCAATTGGGGAGAAATCATAATACAAACCTCTTTTACCATGTTCAGATCCATTATTCTGTTTTGAATTGTTCTTTATAAAAGGACAGTACACTTTTACCAATTTAACAATGCTAGATTTAAAGTTTTTCATATAGTATTTCAAAAGTATTTGTAAAACAAATTGCCGGTGATTCTAAGAAACAGTGGTCTTAGAACATTGACCAAGATTTAAGATTCTTGTCTTTCCAAGAAAAACAATCTCTTCTCCATCTTGGAAGATACTTGCATCATCTCTGCAATTTTTTGAGGTCCCAACATTGTTCTTATATTGTGATAAGCAGACAGCATTGCTTCTTTGTTGTAACAAAGAACGACAGCTACTCTTAAATTTGGATGGGTTAAAAGAGTTTTGATGACATCAAAATCAGCTGGAGAGCAAGAGTGGCCATAAATGATGAGATTAAAGCCTTCAATTTTAATAGGTGCAACTGCTTTTGGATATTTGTACCAATGATACTGATTACTATAACTTTCATAATTAACACCAGGAACGTGGTTAAGTACTCTTTGTGTCTGCTTATAAAAGTATGTTGAGTATTTATTCTGTATTTCTTGAGCTTCTTTGCCAGTATCTTCATTTATTCCAAATATTGCAGTTAAGTCTTCACTTTTACCATTAACATGAAGAGTAATATCTGAAAACTCATCGAAAAGTTCTGCTAATGAAGAGTAGTTATAATTGAGAACTGCATGTATATTAGAAAATAAATCCACTCCACCAATAAATGACGCATCTTGACCTGATTTATAAAGATCAATTTCTTTATTTAAATCTATCTTTAAAGATTCTATAAGTTTGTTTTGCTCTTTTACATTATCTACTTGAATTTGGATAAATTCGCAGAACTCATTTGTAAATTGCTTCAATGCTAGAAGCGTTTTATGAGCATTTTCCAAATTATCTTTCAAATTTTGATCTTCACAATAATCGGACAATGTAACACAAGAACTACTTTTAGTAGATACATTGAGATCATAATCACGAGAAAAACGTGTTAAAAGATGCTGATTTTTTGTCAATAAGCACTCTATAATGCTTTCAACATCCATCCAGCCATATATCTTAGATGGATTTTGATTATCAGAATCACCTTTAATCTGTATAAGGTATTGTTGTAATCGATTTTTTAAATCATCAGCACACAACTCAACAGTTTTGGTTAGCTCTTCATATTTCTCAATTGGGCAATTTACATGAATTGTTTCTGTGGAAGCTGCGTCAAGAAATTCCCAATTATTTGGATAAAGATTGTTAAACGGCTCGCAACAACCGAAAGATAGATGAGCAACTTTTTTATTACATTGAGATAATATTGAGATTATACATGATACCAATGCATTATTTTCTAATATTCCCAAATTACCGCCATTTTCTTCTTCAAAACTTGGTAACCGTTTTTTTGCAATTTGAAGAATACTTAAAAATTTCTTTTTATCATCATCTCTTTTAGAATTCGTGGTATCTGAAAATTTGTTTTCTTGTGAACTGCTTTTTGAGTCATTGCTTTCATTGATTCCATAGTATTCATTTTCCCCATCTATTAGAACTTTAAGATAATCTTCTTCATGTTTTACAATCTTATTTTCTGAAAGATGGTGTAAAGTTTTTAAAAAGAATAGATATAGCAGAAAATCCTCATATCTAGATTTCAAGCCTAACTGTAAATCAAAGCCATTACCTAATAGGAGAACTGTTGGAGTTCCATTTTCTTTTTCATACTCTGTTGAAAAAACAATTCCCATAGTTAACTCCCTAAAAAGTCTTTGACAGCAAGCTTCTTAAACGCTATAAGTAAAGTCTTAATGTTTAAATCCAGATAAATCATAACTATATTTGTTGCAATAAGATCTTCAAAATTACATTTCATTCTCTCAATACAAGCAAGATTATCTCTTGTTAGAGCAATCACAATTGAGCTTAGAAAATCCCTTATAAATACAGTCTAGGAATAGTTTTGCTATTTAAAAATCGATTTCTTTAACTACTCAGAAATGCAGTAGATAAGTAATAATGGGAAAGCAAGCAACTGGCGGCAGACACAAGTATCTTCGAATCTGATAAATAACATCTGTTTGTTCTAAAGATTGTTTAGACTTAAAGAGATTTTTAGTAAGAGCAGGTTTCTCCAAAAGGTCATGAGTATCTGTCTAAGCTCTACTTATGGTTCTTATAAGCTCTATCTTTACAGGAGCCAAATCACTCCATGACAGATTTACTCTCACCTCAGTTGAATATCCTGAATGCAGTTACTATGCTCTGATGCGTTTTCCATCAGACAGCAGATACAATTGGGCAAACCTACTTAAGATCATTGCTAAGGTAGCCTGTTCAATAATAGTAAAACTCAACAATAAAGATCATATCTATACTCTCTGTATCGATGACACCATTATTGAAAGAGCAAGAGGTAAACACATTGAAGTTTTATCTAGAACCTTTGACCATGTAAAAGGAAAGTGTGTAAAAGGATTTGCAAACTTACTTATCTGTTGGTCTGATGGTACAGATATCTTACCTGTAGTATCTGCTCTTATGAGTTCAAGAAAAGAGGAGCACATAATCAGAGACTTTGATAAGAAGATTGATAACAGAAAAGCTGGAGCTAAAAGACGAGCTGATTCTAAAAAGCGTAAGCCTTCAATGGTATATCGCTATTGCAAATCTATTATCAACTTTGGTATCAAGGCTCAATATGTTCTTATGGATAACTGGTTCAATTCAGATAAACTAACATCAGACCTTCAAGAGATTGGCTTACGCAGTATCTGTATGATTAAGAAGAACCTTAAGTTCTCCTTTGTAGGTGAAACTCCTCGTTACAATTTAAACAAGCTTCTTTCTGCCTTAAAGAAAAGACAGAACTTAGAGTCTGACATTATCAGTGCCACAGAGGCACAAACTCCCTCAGGTCAGATTGTAAAATTAGTCTTTGTAAGAAACCGTAATAACCGCAAAGAGTTTATTACTCTTCTCTGTACAGATACATCTCTTACATCTGAAAAGATTGTTGAACTCTTTCAAGACGCTGGTCTATTGAATGCTGCTTTAAAGCATGTAAACAGTATCTAGGTCTTAACCAAGAATGCTTCGGTACTGACTTTGATACTGTTACTGCTTTAAATCATATTGCTTACATCAGATATATCATCATTGAAATTATTAGAAGATTTCAGGATGATCCTCTAGGTCACTGTCAGATATTTAGAGACAGCTGTGATGAAATTAGAGCCATTCCTTTCTTAGAAGCATTAGAAACACTTTCACGTTGCTTTACTTCTCTCATTGATGAACTGCATAAAGCAGGCTGTATAGCTGATGATATGTTACGGCTTGCATACAACATAGCTAAAGACGTAATAAACAAATGGTATGCTACCGCTAAGTTTATTCAATCCTTACTTAGCCCTGAATTTAGAGCACAATTCCTAAATAGTTAAAGAAATCGATTTTAAACAGCAAATGTAGTGCTAGACCACATTTATAAGCGTTTTGTTAATATTTTTGAAACGCAAAAGTTGAGTAATAAGATACACAGACAACTTTATTTGTTAGTAAAAAAGTCATAAGTATTATTTTTACAAAGAGCTTTAAGGTATATCTTTGATCCTTGTTCGTTGTTAACTTTTCCATCCATTGCTTTGCATACTTTTGCTTCTGAATTCGATTGAATTATTTCATCTTTATGGGTGTAAAAGAACCTAGCAAGCTTATTCCAGCAATCATCAATTATTTCCTTAACAGTTTTATCTTTGTGATTTTCACCAATACTGTTTTCTTCTGTTAGCAAGTAACGACCAATAAAAATGACATTTTTTATATTTGGAGCTAATTTAGGATCGGATAAATTACTTGAATTGTTGGAAGATTTTTGATTATCTACATTATAGAATTCATAATTCAATATATTGTTAAAAGTGCAAGTTAACGCAACGTCCATAGGTTGAGGAGGAAATATACGAGAACTATTTCTTGGAGATAAAAAGTCATATAACTCTTCAAAATTTGATATATTGATTTGCACAATTCTGTTATTAGAATTTCTATCTAAATTTAGAAGAAGCTTAGTCATCAATACAACTTCAAGAGCAATATTTGTAATTGCATCTACGGTAGATTCTTCATTCAAAAAAATCTCTGATTTATCATTATCAGATACAATATGCTCATTCTCCAGTAAATTATGAATAAACGATGAGCGATCAATTTTTAAATTATTATCAGCATCATCACAACTATTTATTTTAGGAAAACGAGTTAAAATAGATGGAGTACAAATACCTCTATCATAACAATTTACAATTGTAATTAATAAAAGGACTGAAGATGCAGTATCTTTTAAATCTAATTTTTTAACATCTGCAGATCTGTTATCAATGCCAATTATCTTATTGAATAAACCATATTTTTCATAATAGAAAACGTGAACAAAAAAATATGAAAAGAAATGTATCAAATTTTTATTAAATTTTGTAAATATGGTTGAAATAATCCTATCTGATATTGAAACAGTTGAATCAACTTGTTTTTTATTATTTTTACACCAAATAACGTAGAGTGAATAAGCAATACTTGTAAAATTCTTATTATTAAGTTCAAATCCAAATTTACAAAAGAAATCGACTTCTCGTTTTTTATCCGAATAGACTGGAGAATATGGATATGGGTATATGAGATTTTCGATAAATTTATAAAAGAAATCTATATCTCTATTAGAAAAATTATAACCAACTATTGGAACATCGCTAAAAGACAAATTAAATTCAATCATTACTCTAATAAATTTCATCGAGCCATATAAATTTCTAGTTAAAAAATATGGATATTGTTTAAAAAATTTGATTATATCTTCGCCTTCAAAATAGCCATTAAAATAGCGATGCAAATTTTCTGGACTGCTTTGTTGAATAAATTTAAGTTTTCTTGAAGAAAAAAATGCAATAAAAACCAAGATAAATACTAGCCAATTTGCATGTTTTTCAACCAAATCAATTGAAAAGAAAAAATCTATGTTAGAAGGAAAGATGTACTTATTTTTTAAATTTTCTAAGATATTTTCAACATTCAGTTGACTATCATTATAGTCAGGACTATTGCGCCGTAATGTTTCTTTATATTCCTCTTTTTCTTCATATGTTCCTAAAAGAAAATCAACATATTTCTGCAAAACTATCATCGATTGTTCAGGATTATTGTTTCTAACAATATAGATTGCCAAATCTATAATAAAAGAAAAACCTTCGTCATGATACTTTTCTTCTGTAATAGCTTTGCAGTACATCTTAAATAGATCAGAATATTTTTTAATATCACTTTTACTCAATAAATTATGAAAAACTTCAAAATTTAATAAATTAAAATTTATTATTAAGTAAGAAGTTGGCAAGTAATTTATAAAAACGTCAAAATTACCATCAAAATTAAGCCTATCAGAAGGGGCGTATTTAGACTTATTGCCAAAGAGTTCAACTAAGTAATTCAAAGATTCTTTTGATAACAAACCATCTTCAGGGACTGATAAATAGAATCTATAATTTTCAGCTAAATACCCTTTTTTTAGAAATAGCTTTATCAAATCATTACTCAGATCATTTTTAGAATAAATTGTATCTATATCATTTTTTTGTGCTACCTGATATATGCTGTCGTTTTCCAAAAGACCTTCACGATCTTTCCTATTTAAAAGCTCAAATAGATAACCTTTATCCATTAGAAGGTTATTGTATTCGTTTGGATATAACGCTCTTAAAACAACCATTGAAAAGAGTTGATCATAAAATCCATCTACTTTTGAAAACAGATGATAAGAAACTGCTGCTAACTGATAATCATTGTATATTTTTTTTATTAGTCTTAAGTCAGGCAAACAACTTGAAACTAACCATAAAAGCTCATTATTTAATTGAGCAAAAGCCTCTTTTAAAATACAGATTCTATTTCTAAGATCATCATCGCTGATGCATGCTAGAGGACAATCATTGTATATCTTGAATAATTCTTTTTTTCTTTTTATCAAATAATTTTCAGAATAATAACACGACAAAATTGAATTTACTGGGATTGTAAAGTCAAAAAACTTAACATTTTCAACAGGATCTGAAAAAACGCTACTGTCCAAAAGATAAATAAAAACTACTCTCTTGCTATTGTTAATAGAAAAGAAAGTACTATTACATCCGTTTATAACGAAATTTAAATTTCTTAAATGAGTAAAGATATTTTTGTTTTTTTGTCTGTCTAGATCTTCAAAAATTACGTATTTGCAGTGAGAATTATGAAAAAGGTAGACAATATCATTCAAATAATGATCTATGTTACCAAGTTGATCTGTTTCTGCAAAATCTATTGATAATTTGCCAAATGTAGTTTTACTTATTCTTAGTTTTCTATAAAAGAAAGAAACAAGATAGTAAATAAAAGGCAGGTTGCATAATACGGAAATAAAAAAAACGTTTGGTTTCAATAAAGTTTCTTTTACGAGATTGACAGATTTATCATCAGAAAAAAATAAATAGAACAACGATACAACAATGAGAAAGATTGCTGTATATATAAGACACTCAAATTTTGAAGGGTAATTTTTAAGTGTGTTGGCAAATCGATTACATTTAGCTAAAGAACTTTGGAATAATTGTCTAACTATTTCATTTTCTACTTTGTTAAGAGATAGTTCTGCATCTTTTTGTTGAATGCCTTTAGATATCCCATTAGCTGCAGAAGTGTCATCATCGCGTTTAAGAGAGTCCTGACACTGATTTTTTGAAACATAATTAAAATCTGGCAAAGATATTGTTACATATTCATCATTCCTAACTAATTTACCATGAACCTTTTCATTTTTAAAAAATGAGAAAATTAATGAACTTTTTCCTGATCCATATGGACCTAAGATTGCTAAATTTCTGATTTTTTCATTTTCTAAAGCAAATTTTATCTGATCATAATGAACATTATTTTTACCCAAATCGATAGGAGAATAATCTTCATATTTAACAGAATAATCATTTACTTGATCAAAACTATTGTTAAATAAACTTTTGGCCTTTTTTATAAAATTGCTGATACCTTTTAAAATATATTTTCTAAAAATACAACATAATCCTGTTATAAGCACAGTATTGCTGATATCTTTTAAAATTTTGAAAATATATTTTCTAAAGATACAACATAATCCTGTTATAAGCACAGTTATGATTATAAGAAATATGAAGTTGTATATCACAAAGGATAGTAGAAAATTTATGATATTCATATAAAAGCAACCATAGATCTTAAGCAAAACGCCGAAGTTCTTATTGTAAAACAATGGATTATTTTAAAAGCTCAAATTAACAATCATAGAGATTAACTGATTTGAGCAAAGCTCTTTAAAAATTTGGTATACAGAACAATAAGATTGGCTTTAGACTACGGAAAAAATCTTTTGGGAGGTTATTAAAGGCTCTATTAGAAAACCAAGGAGTAGATGACATCATCTTAGTTGATGGCACTGAAATAGACTTGTCATACTCATGTGCTGATAACTTTGACTGTAAGGGTAAAGGCAGACCTCATGCTGATGGCTCTGCGCCTAGACCTGGTTTAAAGCTTCATATAGCTTTCTCTGTGTTAAGACAAAGCTTCATCTATGTAGAAATCACAGAAGCTGTAGGCTAAAAAAGAGATTCTGTTCTTACTGACAGATTCCATAACTGCCTTATCATCTGTGATAGAGGCTACGTAGATGAAGAGCTTGAACAGAGAATTGCTGATAGCGGTAATCTGTACCTTATCAGAGGTAAATTAAGCACTGCTGCTACCATTGATAGAGCTATTGGTGATGATGGTAAGTCTATACCTGAGTTCAAAGGTAAGACTGTTAATAAATTACCATCAAAATCCTGTGCTGACTTAGATGTTACCTTTGCTTCTTATCATAAGAACAGAGTCATTGTCCGTTATAACCCTAACTGTACAGATGATGATAAACGTTCTATCTTAAGAACTAAAATCCCAAGAGACAGACTAGGTGCTAAACAGATTTACCTGCTCTACAGAATTAGATGGGCTATCGAACTGTTTAACAAAGCTAATAAGCGTAGTAACTGCTTAAAAAGCATTAACTCAGCTAATGAGAACATCATTCTCTCTTTCATCCTATTGTCTTTAACTGTTTCTATCATTAAAAGCTATACCGGTCTTAAATGTGCCAAAGTTAATAGCTTTGAATGGATTTCAATGCTAAAGCTTCATAAACAGAATGACTGCTTTGAGGTGGTATTCAAAGCCCTACTTTTCCGTAAGTCGTCCACTGTATATCAAAATTTTAAAGAACTTCTCGACGACATAGCTCTGCTCTGTCAAAGAACAGAGCCATCTAATCGAGATATTGTTAAGTTAAAAGATCTGCCAACTTTAGTGTAGCAGATCGTTAACCAACCTAGCCCTTCTGCTAAAATTGCTTAAGGTCTTTAGGAGAATTTATATAATTATTTTTTATTTCATCGCACCAAGTTCTTAAGTCAGAATTTGCTTCTTTTTGATTATCTAGGTGATGAAGTATATGTTGAGGATTTATTAGAAAAAGAAAACAAAGAACACTTTTAGCTATTCTGATTTTGTCATCTTTAGATATATACTCAAAAAAATAATTGTCATTCATTGAATACACTTGCTCTTTCCTATGGCTACCTCCATTTAACACTAGTGGTATCATCGAATTTGCAAAATATGGAATAAATTCTCGATTAGAACTCATTATTTTTTCAAGTTCATTATTTGAAACAATTTGCCCTATTCCTTTACGATACAGGAAAGTAGAAAATGCCTCCAAAACTTGTCTCATAACATTACCGATGATGATTTCGTTGTCATTAGTATTATTATTTGCGAAGTCATACACTAATTTTAATAAATATGAATACTCAAATTTATCCTTTTCATTATTCACATCTTCTAATTTTTTATTAACAAGCCTATTCATATTTAATTTAATTTTATCTTTTAAGTCATACAAACTACTTTTAAGACAAGTTTCCAAATCTAAAAAAGTTCCAAAATCATGTGTTAATACAATGAATTTTGTCTTATCGTTTCCTCTTATGAACAAACTCAATTTAGAATTAAAAAAAGAAATTACACCAATTTTATTTTCATGATCGAAGCTAGATATAGGATCATCGATAACAAATAAATAGTTACTGTTATATGCAGATTTTTCATCTTTTCCATTTAAAATAGAAGCAAAGAAATAGCAAAGAGCAATTATATTTCTTTCACCTGTAGATACATTGTTAGGGCTGACGGACTTTCCATTAGATAATAACGTATATCCATTTACATCACTTTTTATCTGCAATCTGTCTTTTGAAAAGAAAATTAAACCTAAACTCTCGTTTATTTCTTCGACAGCAATATCAACACTATTCATTTGCGAAATTAAATCGTCATATTTGCCTTCTAATAAAGCTTTATCTTTCCACAAGTTATCAATATATGCTGAAGAACTTCGTTTTTCATCATCCTGTTTTTTCTTATTTTTATAATCATTTTCTATGTCTAAATAAGCAATTTTTGCATTTATAGACATCAAATCTGTTTTCAAAATATCTTGTTCATCTATACATTTGTTATAAGATCGTTTTTCTTCATCCAAATTTTGAATAGATTTTTGCAAATCTAAAGCTAAACTAGATATAGAGGGAATATCAACACAAATTGGATCAAAAGGGTTCTTTACCTTTTGATCTATTTGCTCATTAATATACGTAATTTGATGATTAAATAAATTAAGTTGATTACAACAAGCATCATAACTTTTTAACTCATTAAATGATTTATCAATTGGATTAATTTCTTCTAACTTAAAAGAAGACAATTCTCTAACATGATCTTTTACTTTTTCATCAAGAACATTTTCAATATTTTTAATAAGATCATTTTTATACTCGTTTGATATTGGCTGGAAACAAAATGGGCATATATTTACTTTAGGATCTGAAAAATCTTTTTTGATCTTATTTACAAATTCTCCGTCTCCTTCCTTAACAAGTCGAAGTAGCTTTTTTTCTCTTTCAGTAAGGAGAGGTGTTTCGATTTTTGTTGATAGCAAAGAGGATAAAAGTTGTGAATCATATGAAGTGAATTTTTCAGATATGATGGGTACAGATTCGAATATCTTTTGAACATTTTCTTTTCTTGAACTTTCTAACTTTTGATACAACTCATCGAACTCTTTCAGTAATTCGTTTTTTGTTTGAGTTGTCTGTGATTTCAAAAACTGCTTGTACGTATCTTTATTTACAGAAGAATTTATTTTGCCTTGCTTAATTTTCTTATCTCTTCCAGACCAACTGTCTTCACCTTTCAACGAATTACACATCTTATTTATATAGTAATCTGGAGATTTGTCACTTTTGCTGTCAGCATATGACATATTATGCTCTTCAACGGCTTTTTCATATTCATCTTTTTTTACTTTTATATCATTTTCTAGCTTTTCTTTTCTTTCTGACAATTCGACTTGTTTTCCTAATATAACAATAGTATCAAGCTTAGATTCTTTTAATCTTATATTATTTAAAATAAAATCTTCATCAAAGACAAAGAGTTTATTCTTATCTTCTGTTGATAAAAATAATTCTTCATCATTATCATCATATACTTTAACTGAATTAAAAAATGTTTTTTCATCTTTTAAATAATTAAAAGCTTTCGCTATAGTGCTTTTTCCAGAACCATTTCTTCCGTAAATCAAGCAAATATTGTTTTTGTCAAAAAACTTCAAATTAAAATTTGGAGAAAAATATTGACCATCAATTCTTATTGAACAAATATCATTTAGCATATGTAGTTTCTCCAAACATCTCATCAAAATGGTGAATCGTTACAATTATAGTCACAAATAATAAGTTCTGCTCTTCTATCATGAATATGGCTTACTTTTTACCATATTGTCTGATAACTATAATATCTAGCTTAAACTACTCATAACATGAAAGAAGAACTTTTTAGAGCACATCTAGATCTTGCACAGCTCAACTTCAACATCTTCAACTGTATTCAAAATTTTCATTCTATACTCTTCTAAAAACAGATCACAAACTTCAGCTTTTTGGGTACATCTTTACCTAAAGAAACATACTTGTTATCACCTAGGTTATGTCCTTTTATAAGCTCAACCTTTTTTATAGATGCTCTATATTCTCTAATCACATCTATGATACTTCTGATGTTATCCTCATCATCAGTATAACCACATATTACTGGTATTCTCACATTAAACTTTTTACTTTTGCAAGAATTGCTAAGTTGCTCTTAAAAAGATCTAAATTGCCATTTAATAACTCTGTGCATCTTTCCTTATCCATTACTTTTAAATCCACATAAAAGTACTCAACAAAAGGTATCACCATCTCAAGATAACTTGATGGTACGAAAAGACTTGACTCAACTGCTATTGAAATATTGTTCTGTTTAATTTGTTGCATTAAAGGCAAAAGCTCTTTTGCATATAAAAGAGCCTCACCTCCTGAAAAGGTCACACCACCGTTATCTTCATAAAAGATTTTGTCTTTGAGAACTTCTTTTAGGACTTAATCTACAGAATACTCTTTTCCATAGACGCCTTCTTTTCCATCCTTAACATAAATTTCGATTTGATGATTTATATTTTCGGGATTTGAACACCATGGACATCTAATTGAGCAACCTTTTAGAAATACAGTTGTTCTAATGCCAGGTCCATCATGAAGAGAAAATCTTTGAATATTGGTGATGATCATTTGTTTTCTAACATTAGTTAATGTAAGTAGTTAATATTGAACTTTCGCAAAAAATAAGTAATGAAAATTGCAATTGCGATACTTACTATAATTCTTGAAAAATAAATTGTGGCAGCACCAGTTTCTTCGCCAAAGAAAGCGATACCACACTTTTCAAAAAAGATATAAAGCAATAAGTAGTTAATAGGCTCTGCATACAGGTATACACCTAAGCCATAATCACTGCAACTCTTAAGATATTTACTGCTGTGTTTTGTAAAGAGTCTTGATAAGTAACTCAATGACACAAACATAAACAGTGGACCAAATATAAAATTAAGCAATGTGCTCAAACCTTTAATTTCAATCATATGTCCTATGCAAAATATGCATAACAATAGCAAATGTAAAACTAAAGCTGTAGTTGTATTCCAAAGTTTAAACTTCTTGCACAGAGCTATTACATCTTTTTCTCTGTAACCTAAATAGAACCATACTACATAGTAAAGGTTCTTCCGCAAAAGTGTTGCTACCTAAAAATAGGTAGTGAAAATTGTCATTAAGATCTTAATAAAAAAGGTCGTTTTCCGTATGATTGTAATTGGAAATAAAACATAGGAAGACGACCATGACTGATATCGTATCACAATTATTTTCAGAAAACTTCTACTCTGGCTTTAGAATCACTCAAATAGGCTTTGATCAAAGTGGCTCAATCATCATTCATTTGGAACCTCCTGAGGATTATCCTGAGTGTCCACATTGTCATGCTCGCTGTACGGTAGTGAATCAGTACCGAAAGAGAGTTGTGAGAGATTCTAGTATTCTCTGTAAAGAAGAGAACCTGAAGAAATACCGAGCCTCTAAAGCCGGCAGGAAGATGACTGACAGTGATGCATCCTTACTTACCATATTCTATCTAATCAATGCTCTGTTTGTAATTGATTCAGCTGTCATTAAGGCTCATCAGTTTGTCTGTGATACTGAGGAATTTAAACAGGATTTATTAAAGGCAAGACAGAACAAATCTGCAAAGATTGTAGTGTAGACCTCATCTTTGACAGTATCAGACTGTATATAGCTGATAAGCCTAAAGTCATGACTGTCAAAAAGACTAAAGATGGTAAGGTTAAGTTCTTAAGAAACCGTAAATATCCTGAATCAGGATCCTTAATCTACCTGTTAAAGTTTGAACAGGATTTAAGAGAGTTTACCTTATCACCTGATGTTGAGCTAAGATCATCAGTTGCTGAAAGAGCTCTAAAGCTTGGTATATGTACCCGTCATGCCTGCATGTTTATACAGTCTGAAGATGGTGCTCATGCCTTTGCTGATTACCAGACCATTGTTAATACCTGTAACCTCAATAAGGTTCCGGTACAGCCTTATCTGATGTGGCTGTGTGCAAATATTAAACTGCGTTTAACCGAAAGACTGAAGGATGGTCACAGTGATCCAACCTACTTTACCATGCCTCATAAACAGGCTGTTAAAGCCAAAGATGGCAAAGTAACCGGATATATCGGTATGTACGATGAAAGTAACAGACTCTGTTACGATAAAATCGATACCAGAGGTCTTGCCCCTTATGATTACCGCAGATATCTGCAGATGCAGCCCTAAAATTCCTAATTTACAAGACCTGCAGTGCGCTCTGCAGGCTACGTTCTCACCTTTAAGTTAGCTAAACTTTTTAACAAATCCCTTAAAATAAGCCTCATCAGCATGCATTCTGAGGTTTTACTGTCCTTAATACCACCTTCATTTGTCCCAGATCACTTAATTATAGCCGGCATGATCTGCAACAAAATCAGGATCTCACTCCTCTTTGGAGCTTGTCATAATTCTAGGAAGACTTTTTTTATTTTTAAAGGGCGAAATATTTAGTAGTTACCTACAGTGTACGCTCTGAGCTTACTGCTGTTACCTTTGCTGAAGCTCTTCAGACTCTGCTTTCTCTGATTGATGACATTGCCATTACTTTAGATGCAGCAGGTTGTTTACGTAAAGGTAAACTTGCTAAAGCTAAAGAAGTAATATCACATAAAATCTCAGAGTGGTACTTCGGAATGACTGACTACATCAAAATGTACGTTCAGCTACCACAAACGTCTCAATAATCAAAAATCGTATTTTAAAGAACAAATGAAGTGTTAAACCGCATTGTTATCTGCATTCCGGACTAAAATCCAAATGCAAAAGTTGAGTTACTGATTATTAACCAAACTAACCACCTTTTTTATAAAATTCTTTAGAGTCTTTGGTATATATTTTTTTACCCTTTCTTTAATTTCTTTAATTGAAAACTCATGATATTCTACGTATTGTTCAATACAATAATCTATTCCTTTTCTCTGCATGTCACTCCAAAAAATATCTCTATCTTTTGGACGAATTGGTGGAGAGATGAGTCTAGGTTGTAAACATTCTTTTCTACTACTTATTTGAAAATCTATTGCAGAACTAACCTTTTCGAACAAAGCTCTCCCATTATCTGTATGAACAATAACTAGTGAAACGCCCTTTTTATCATAAAAGTTTGGCATCACATTTTGAATTCCCCAATAATCTCCAATCGTAATATCTGAGCGTCTATCAATTCTAGTATATGGACATTTGTAACACGATTCTCGTAAATTCCACCCTGAATAGAACCATGAAGCGTAAGATTGTAGTGATATTTCCTTTCCATCTATGATTGCAAAAGCACTTGGTGATTCCCATCCGTTTCTTTTGTTTTTAAATGTAATATAACTTACTGAACTGCCATTCTCATTTTCAATTCTACAAATGTAATTCTTCCATAGATTTGGGCTTGTTGCTCCGTGGCAAATCAAATCAACCAATACTGCTCTATCTCTAAGTTTAGACTCTTTCAACAAAAGATCAAATCCGGCAATTTGACATCCGGTTCCAAATACTATCGCTTTCTTTTTCCTATTCTTTCTTAATAAGTCTATCAATTTATAAAAGGAGTCATTTAATTCGGCTTGTATATATTTAGACCCCCTTGCTTTATCTCTTGATTCTTTATCGGTAATTATAGAAAGAACAACTGAATTAGTCTCGTTAGAATATTGACAAGCAGCTACAATATCGCCTCTTTCTAAAAAAACATCAGAAAAAACTGTAAACATTCCTCCTGACGAACTATTATTGACTATATCTTCATTCCTAGACTTTGCAGCATATATTTTTGTTTTAGAGTTTTTCGAAATTGGATCTTTTATATCTTTCTTTAAAGCACAAACTGATTCACATTTCAAACATCCAACACACTTGGAAAAATCAACTCGCGGATATAAAAATCCTTGCAAGTCATAATAAAATGCTATTGCTTTTTTGGGGCATATAGCTGCACATGCTGTACATCCACAACACTCATATTTGTTTTTATATAATTTTGGTTTTTTCATATGGCGGACTCTTTTTAACTGACATTGCGTAGTAAATTTTATGATTATTCTTCCCCGTTCTTTACTGCCATAAATTTTAAAACTCAGTGCAGATAAAAGCTTTGTAAGTAGAACTTACATAATATCTGCACCAATCCTCGCCTATAGACAGCAAAATCTTCTGCATATCTTTGGGCACTCCCGTTAATTTTACAAACTCACTACCAGGTATGTACGTCAGACAAATGCTGGAGTTACTAAGGTACTGGTAAACTCTCATCATACTAGGTCTTGTAAGTTCAGTCCTGTGGTCAGGAGATGGAATTGAAAGTTTGTTCTCAGCCATCTTTTTACGCATCAGGTACTCTGTTGCAGAAAAGATAAGCAGAGCAAGTGTCATTAGCCACATTAGCGCATTGATACGGGAAGGACTTTCAAGAAACAGAGCTCCCACCAGGATTTTTCTGTCCTTTAAGTATTTCCAGTTTCTTTCAACCACAGACTGTTTCTTATAGGAGGAAAGTAAATCACTCATGGTCCATTTACGCTCTGTATCATTGGTACAGAGAACATAATAGGTTGCCTTTTCCACTGTATCTTTTACAGCCTCTGTGTCAATCTGAGCACTTGCTCCAGGGCCTACGCACGAAATAGCAAATAAAGTTGACTCTATACGAGCCAGTAGTTCTTTAAAAAGTTAATGTAAATTAAAAGGAAACGTAATTAAAATAAGGCCTTTCTGTCTTAGCAAAGCCTTAAGATGAAGCGTAAAGGTGGCTGATATCAGTTGAAATTCAATTAGACATCTTATTCAGTAAGCATATATTTAGCAAGTCCCTTTATAACTAAGGAAGGATCAAAATTCATAGCATACCTAGTCATTCTGATTTAGGTACCTTTCTTTAGCATTGGCTGAACCTATTTAATTATGTTTAGAGAAATTCTGGATATAAGCTCGACATTCTTAATGAGGTTTCTGTTTTTCATCTGCATGTGATCCTGACCGAAATCCATATCAAGAACGTAGTGGAGTGAGTTTTCAATTCTCCAGTGCTCTCTGACACCTCTGTAGCCAAGTTCAGCTATATCAGGAGTATCAAAGCACAGCGATGAAAGGAAATATCTTACTTCAGGCTCTCTGCTGTTACCGTATTTGACACTGGTACTTTCTATAACAGTCATAAACAGAGTATTACAGTCCTCAGCCCAATCTTTTAAGATACGCTTATTAACAACTGTAGCAGGTAGAGCAAATACTTCTCTTGTCTCTTTTCTGCCATGAGTCTTTTCTTCTTCAGTTTTGAATGTCTTCAGAAGTTCCTCATACTCAGTTTTGCTAAAGGCCTCTTTTACTGCTTTTGCAATGCTCTTATGATTGTTTTTTAAGGCCAGACAGTAATCTCCGTTCTTTTCAATGATTTTCTCAGCAACAGTTATCTGCGTATTGAGAACATCACAAGTAACTATGGAATTACTCAAATCAAAGAAGTCTAACAGCCTTAAGCAGGCTTTATTTTCGTTCTCTTTATCCTGAACAGCATCTAACCCAGAGAAATACCATTGGTTGTATCCTGAAGTGTTACAAAGTAAAGCCTGTCATACAGTCTTCTGTCATCATGAGATTTTCCTAATGAAGGTTCTCTTTTGGTATATTCAATAGCTTTTGGAGTCTGACCGTCAAGAGAGAGAACTCTCTTAACATCAGTCATTAGAGGATTAGTCTCAATCATCTTTCTGCTGAACTCTGCTAAAAAAGAATGAAACTCAGAGAACACTACATTTCTCATGATCCTGTTTACTGTATCGTGAGAGATATCGGTATCTGGGAAAACATCAATAAGCTCTTTTGGTTTTGCTCTGTTGTATTTCCAGTAGCTTTCTACCATTACACATGAATTGCAACCGGCACAGTAGGCTATGATGATAGCAAAGATAGTTGGTAGCAAAGGATATTTAACCTTTCCTATCATTCTCTTGTCAGTGATGCATACTTTGGACTTCATCTGACTTATTGTTTCTCTTGCTTCCATTCAAAAACCAGTTATCAAATCTAACTGTTGACAACAGTTTACAAAATAAAAAAACACGATTAATAGATCTTATTCTTATACGTAAAATAGATAATTAATCGTAATTTTAAAACGTTCAAGCAGATAATTTACATTAATCTTTTAAAGAACTACTGACACGTCAAGTATCAGCTTTAATTTTTTATTTCTTGCGTAGGCCCTGAAATAAATGTGAGGTATAGCACAAAGTTAAAAGATCCGTCACAAACTAACTGTACAATAATCGCGAGCGTCCGTGCATCGCCGTTCTCTACATACCATTCATTGTCGAATTAATTTTCAATAATGATGGAATTTAAAAAGTCAAAAGAGTTCAGTTTCATAGAATTTAATTTTTTGTAAATTAAATCATAATCCCAATTCCAATTAATCTTTCCTTGAAAATCTAATTCGTTAGACAGAACTTCTTTTAAGCCAAGATATTTAATTAACGATTCAGATTTACTAAAAATAAAATCAGTCATATAGAAAATAATCTTCTTTTTAAATATAAGAGAAAACATTAAACCGTGATAAGTACATGTCATGACAATATTAGCATGTTTAAAATAGCTTACCCACTCAAAAGGTGTTAACTCATCTTGATTTATAACTAGATCGCACCAATCAAAATTATCATCCAAACTATTTATGCATACCAATTTGAGCCTGTTAAGTTTTGCATATTTTTTTGCATCTTGAATCATTTTCTTGGTAAAAGAACTACCATAGACTACGATATAATCCGATAACAGTGGACACGGAATATTAGGATCATTTTGAAAATCCCATAGCAATGTAGGGTCTAAAACTATTTTAGCAGTTTTATTCAATATTTTATTTACAATTTTAGATGATTTCTCATCTCTTACTGATATTGTTGCTAACTCACTTAACCCTTTTTTTACATATCTAGGCACAGCGGTACTTTCTGAAACTGAACAAAAGGACGCAGCGTATGATAGCTTTTTCTTTGCTTTGAGTCCTAATCCAAAAAGATATTGATCGTTTCCAAAAAATGGAACTGTGTAATCCCAAATAATATCACTGCCTAAAATCAAAATATCAAGAGAAAGAGCTCTGATGTTTGTCTTTGTTATTCCAGTAAAGTGGGGAATTAACTTATAGTATTCAATAAACTTTTTGATCGTACTTAAGTCCCTTTTTATATGTTTTTTTGACAACATATTGATGTAAAATTTTGGATTAATAAACCAATAACGGTAATTTTGTGTTATTGAATTTGAGTAGTATATCTTGTAGTGTTTTGAATTTAAATATGGAATTTGTCGAACATCATAACTTGGATATTTCTTTTCAAGCACTTTTTGTAAAGCATAAGCCTGTAAGAAGGTTCCATAGTTAGGAACGTTCCAAAATGTTAATATTCCTATTTTTTTCATGTAATTTACCAAAGAACTAAGAAACTCCACTTTTTACGTAATTGGTTAGAAACAACCAATTACATCATTCCAAATACCACCATATTCTATGACATATAAGTTTATCTAAGAAATCGGAGGAAAAATTGTGACTTTTAAGGTTAAGCCATAAAAGCTGTGGGATCTTAGATTAATCATCTTCCAAAGATCTCCACCTTTGTCTTGAGGTATCAAACTGTTTAAGAAAGAAATACTCATCATCAGTTAGGCCATAAACTCTTCCTTCTGATGCTCTTGTCTTCTGGTTGACACCTTCAAACTTTCCGTTAGATAACTCTCCTGTTATGAACGAGACCATGTCAAGTAAATTTTCTAATAATTGCAATTTATAGATGGCAAAACAGTCTAATCGAGTCAGATCGCATTTTACCTAAAGGTTAAAATTAAAACGGTATTCAACTCATAATATCCAGCACGCATGGGTATTGTTCATTAAAAATTGGCTTAGTATTAACTCAACTTTTGAAATGCAAAAGTTGAGTTAAATAAATAAAAGATTTATTATTTAAGACAGCCGACAAGCCAATATATATAATTCCACCGACTAAAACTTGAACAGTTAAACATAACGCATTATTTTTGATTAATGTATCTAAAAAAAACACACATAATAACATTATTAGTGACATTATTAAACTAGGTATAGCATCTTTGAAATAAACCCCAAAATCAAATCCGATGTATTGTCGCACAGGATATACATAAAAACAAAAGCCCATTATTGCCCTAACAACCAAAGTCCAAGCAACAGCTTCGATACCAAATTGCAATGCTATTATGGCGATAACAATAAATATCGGTTTTAGTATTAACTCTATCTTTAGAGTAACATCACTTCTTCCTATTGCTTTTATTTCTTGAATTAGAGTGGTTCCAAAAATTCCAATTATAGCTGCAATACATGAAATTCTTACAAATGGTACAGCAGGCAGCCATTTTTCAGTCATTAAAACAACAATCATTTTGTCCGCAACAGCTATCATACCGAACATTAGAGGAAATACTACATATCCAATAATCATTAAGCATTTTCTTCTGATACGCTTAATTTCTTCAATGTTGTTACTTAATGAAAAGGCTGGAAATAATACTGCACTAAGTGAAGAGTTAATATTGTTATTAACTAAATCTGGAATTTTATTTCCCAGTATGTAGTACGCCAAATCAGCAGGAGTATAAGCTTTTCCGATGATAAAAGCATTTAACTGATTAAATACTGTTCCACTAAAATCAGTTGCAAGGATCTTCCAACCATATTTTATAAGTGGTTTTGCTCGTTGTATTGAAAATACGAAATTTGGGTGCCATTTATTAACTAAAAATAAAACGGATGTATCTATAACTGAATTAGTAATATACTGGGCTACTAAGGACCATACACCGAATCCTGAATAAGCCATTGAAATACCGACTACAGCAGATAACACAGTTCCAATTGAAGTTGCAAAGAAAAATTTTCTAAACTCCATATTTCTTGAAACATATGCATATTGAATTGAATTTACTGATGATACAGGTAATTTTATTCCTAATACTCTTATCACAGAAGTTAATAGTGCATTGTCATAAAAATATGCAATAACAGGAGCTAAAAAGAATAAAACTAAATACAGGATCAAGGATAAGATTAAATTGCACCAGAATAATGTTGAAAAATCAGTATCATCAGCATCTTTTTTTTGAATTAAGGCTGTTCCCAAGCCACTTGTAACAAAAATCTCAGCTATAACAGTAAAGATATATACTATGGCAACAACACCATAGTCATCAGGCATTAATAATCTGGCCAGAATAATGGATACAACAATTGATACAACCTGTGCAGCTATCTTTTCACTAAAGCTCCACATCATACCAGAAACTATTTTGTTACCCTTCATTTGGCAGTTTTTGCTCCATTCATCTTCAATTTCAATTTTACCAAATATCTATAAGCAGAATAATCCACACTGGTGCACTTCATTTCATGTTCATAAAAATACTTTTCATCGTGAGGGTTGTTCTTAAAGTAAACATCCCCTTTTGAACGTTTAATGGCATACTCATTATAAGATTTTGTGAAATAATGATTTATTTGAATTGGAAAATCAAGACTATCAGCTTTGTTAATGTCTGAAAAACTTAAATGACCAAAAATATTTACAGGAGGAAAATCAATTCCTCTGTAGTTAGCCCAAAAGTTATGATGAAGACAAGAATTTCTCTTTGAAGAAAATTTAAAATTATACGCTGTATTATAGAAACATTTTCCAATATCGCAATATTTTGGCCAGCAGACTGTAAAATCCTCACATACAAGATGATTTAGATCTCTATCAATGATTCCTGAGGTACCAAATAATCGCCAGTAGATCTTTACTGCGCCATTTCTTTTTTCAAAATGTTTTAAAAATGAATAAATATCATTTGTAGATTTTGGAACGATAAACTCATCTACATCGATAAATCCAAGCCATTTGGTTTGACCTGAATAGTCTGAAATGCATGAATTATAGCATTCCATCTGTTTCTGGTTATAAGGCCATTGAGTTAAGGTAACTACACCATTTTCTATGTATGGAGTCAGTACAGAAAGGTAATCATCTTCAGAATTATTGTTATATAAATAAAAATGTTCAATTCCTGCAATTAAATTAAACTCAATCCATTCTTTAAGATAAGGAGCTTCATTTTTAAATATAGTACAAACTGCAACGTTGTATTTCTTTTGTGAGGTCTGTTTATTAATAAATAAATATATTAACCAGTAAAAACAGAATAAAAGAACTTTTTTTAAAGATTTTAGATAATCTGCAAATCTTTTTTCTTTAGGAGTATCAAAAATAAAAAAATCGTTAAATTTAGTCACAAAAAGTTCCCTTTCTTTTTTACTTAGCTTGTCTCTATCCATTATCTTTATCTGATTTTAGTATATTATTACGACAAACGAACAACGCATGGCGTGATCCCATAATTATTTGACCAGAAATTTACACTTTAAAATCCAGTAGCCAAGCCTTACTGATGCTCTTTGACAATTTGATTTTCTCTTTTAATCTGTAATTTCATGTACATCATGAAATCATCAGTTCAGTTTCAGTAGTTGGAGCAGTATGCTAAACAGCATACTCGTTTTTCCGCACCTGCTGATTCTGAGCCTGATTTTAATGAACAGTATGTACAGGCTCTTCATGAGCATGGATATACTGAGGATGATGCATTCTTTGATGACTACATGTATCAGGTAGAAACAGCACGAGACAGAGCTGAACGGTTCCTTAAAAAGAGACCTCTTACCACAGCCATTATGGCATTGCGCAATGACATAAGACGAAAGTACTTTCAGTATGATGAAAGGAAAAGTGACTATGTCATTTACACATCTGATGAGGTACTGCTTGTAGTTATGCTGTCATCACTATGTGGCAACCATGATTGCAGAGAACATGCTAAGTTCTACTTTATCTACAATCCAATCCTTCAGTACATCATACCTGATATGCCATCACCTAAATGGATGATATCAGCCGAAGAGATTAGGTTCTTTTTAAAGATGATACCTGATGATGAGTTCTCATCAATGTTCAGACAGTACTTTTCAGATGCCAGGATAGAAGCACAGGAGCTCGTTCATAATCTTAATAATGAAGATGACGATGTATCTGACTACCGACACCTTTTAGGAGGTGACTGACAGGAATTACGCTCATCCTTCAGAAGAGGTGAAAAGAGCCGTAAAAAGAAAGGTGCCCACAGAGTTAGTCTTTATGACTGCAGTGCACTCAATGTCATAAGTTACAGTATGGTAAAAGCCAAGAACAATGAAGTATAAGCCTTTATCGAAATGATTGATAACGGCTCATTACCTCAAGACAGTATCTTTTATGCTGATGCCATCAATACTACAGCTAAAATGATTGAGTTTCTAAACTCAAGACACCTTGACTACATCATGGCTGTTAAAACCAACCTTTCAAACAGACCTGTAGTTATGGGCAATGGAGAAGTACATATCAGAGCTTACTGATAAAACTCAGAACACCAGTTCACATTACCTTGAGGTAAGGACAGATAAGGAAGGCTCACGTATTGAAGAGAGAACCTACGATATCGTTCCTGTTGAATCTCTTTTAAAAGCCATGGATGGCTTAAAAGATAACGACGCTAACGATATTCTTACTAAAGACAAAATCCTGCCTAATACCAGAACAGTGCTCAGAGTTTATAAAGAGGCTGAAAAACATTTAAGAGATGATAAGGAAGATGGCCGTAAAGAGACATCCACTCTCTATTTCATCTCAAGACTTCCATTTACTGAAGAAAACTGTCATCAGATAGTATTCTCAGTAAGAAGCAGATGGATGTATGAAGCACAGCACAACACCATTGATACAGTTCTGTTACAGGATATGTAGCACTGCTGTGATGAAAATAATTTAGTTTCAATCATTGGTCTTAACTCCATGGTTTATAACGTCATCTCCTTTGCAAGAGAAAAGATGTCAAAACGAGGGTATGACAATATTAAACACCGTACTAAGGAAACTGCAAGGAAAGCTCCTCTTATCTCCTACAAGATTAGCTTTAAGATATTTGAGAATAATCCTCTGTTAGCCTTAGCCTACCTCATGGAGTACTTTGATACCCAGCCTGAAGTCTAATCAAAAACCGATATTCAATCCAATCAGAACCGAGTACTCAGTTCTGAGAATTTCCTTTTGTCAGAACTGACATTTACCCTTAAAATTCAAGAGAAAAACACATTGTCAAAGAGCATCACATCAGGTTTACTGATGGATTTTAAAACAGCGAACTTAAGCAATTTTATTTATCATGATTATCATTGAGACGATATAATTAATGCTTAGCTGTCATTTCTTCAAGTATTAACTGAACTATATATTCCATCTCCCTCCTCCCATAGCGCTGGTCACATGGCAATGGAAGTATATTTTTAGCTAATTTATACTCAATATCATCTGCAGGGAGATTTTTAATAATATTTTTCCATAATGTTGGTATATAAATTTTCATTTTTAGAAGCTTCTCTCTGATTTTGTTCCCCTGCTTTAACAGGAGTGGGTACATATAGGGACCTGGTGGAAGCACAATATTTAATTGATTAACTGTCTTTAGTCTCTTGTGCAAAAACTTAAAATTTTGTTCTCGACACTTTTTTACATATCCGTAGTCAACACCTCTTAACATATTGTGGGTTAGTTTTGACATTTTTCGTAGCGGAAGACTATCAATTAGATTTTCATTTTTAAGATTCAAATTGTAAAATTCATTGGCGGAACATTCTAGACGACCAGCTAAAAAAGCAAGTCTATCGTATGATTTGTCATATGGAATTGATTCTGTAAGAATGCAATCAGTATATAAATATGCTCCATCTGGTACTCCAAAAAATTTTCTGCAAGTGTAGATTGTATCTAATCCTTTGATTGGAGGAGTATAGAAGGCTTGCACATTATCTACAATAAGATTTGAATACTTTTTAGAAAATGCGCGAATCTCATCATTGCTGTATTGACCGTAATAATTAATGAAGTAGACATAATCCTCAGGATCTTCTATATGGCTAAATATTGGAGTCAAACTGATATCTACAGGATAATATGAAATATCAACATTCTCTTCTAAACAGGTATCTGAAATCACAGAACAAAGAAACTTTGGAAGCCAGATTTTTTTGATTTTTCGCCCCCGTATCAAGTATCGCAGACAATTACGTGCACTGTTAAGCGCAATTCCACTACTATGAAATTCGTTGCCACTATTCTGCTCTAATTCTAAATAACCGCCAATTTCTTTCATCTGTGCCGTCCTAAAGCAT
>SAMEA104315435__coassemble_562_pt1 | contig 33704 bp, 34 predicted proteins | sample SAMEA104315435__metabat2_low_PE_020 | metagenome-assembled genome bin SAMEA104315435 (sample SAMEA104315435) | gut metagenome | biome: Monkey gut; feature: monkey-associated habitat; material: faeces | place: China | collected 2013
AAGCCTTTCACCCACCTATGAGCAAGCTCACGTGGGTTTAGGCCTTTTGACCCTGGCATCATATTAATTATCTATTATTCTTTTTATAAATACAGGTTTTTTTACTTCGTTATCAGAATAACTATAAGTCTTGTCAAATCTCTCCTTAGCAGCTTTTAGTTTTTCTTCTGAATTAGCATATAATGTAGCTATAACATCGCCTTTTTTAACATAGTCGCCTACTTTTTTCTTAAGAACAACACCTACTGAAAGATCTATCTTACTCTCTTTAGTCTCTCTTCCTCCACCAAGTGTAAGCGATACCATGCCAACCTCATCTGAATGGATACTGCTTATATAGCCTTCACTTGCCGCATAACAATCCTGTGTTAGTGATGCTTTTGGAAGCAGGCTTGTATCATATACTGCTCTTTCATCTCCACCTTGTGCCTTTACAAATTCTGCAAATTTATTCAAAGCCTTCTTGCTTGTAATTGTATCTTTAAGCATTGCTCTCGCTTCATCTGCATCTGATGCTTTTTTAGTTCCAATAAGCATATATGAACCAAGTGTAAGACATAGTTCAAGAAGATCTTTTGGGCCATTACCATTAAGTGTATCAATAGCTTCTTTTACTTCAAGTGCATTACCTACTGCATATCCAAGTGGCTGATCCATATCAGATACAATCGCATAAGTCTCACGCCCTATACCTCTTCCAATCTTAACCATCTCTGTACCAAGTTTTACTGCATCTTCTTCAGTCTTCATAAATGCCCCACTGCCACATTTTACATCAAGAACTATTGTATCTGCTCCTGCTGCTATTTTTTTACTCATAATACTGCTCGCAATAAGTGAGATATTATCAACTGTTGCTGTAACATCTCTTAAGGCATATAATTTTTTATCAGCCGGTGCAAGTTCACCCGTCTGGCCAATAATTGCCATCTTAATATTATTTACATTATTTATGAATTGCTCTGTTGTAAGTGATGTTGAAAAGCCATCAAAACTCTCTAACTTATCAATCGTTCCACCTGTATGTCCAAGCCCACGTCCTGACATCTTTGCTACTGGAATAGCGAGTGACGCAACCATAGGTCCAAGCACAAGCGATGTCTTATCGCCAACTCCGCCTGTACTATGTTTATCAGCTTTAAGCCCATGGATTGCTGACAAATCTACCATCTCTCCACTATTAGCCATTGCCATTGTAAGAGCTATTGTCTCTTTTTCACTCATTCCTACAAAAAATACCGCCATAAGAAACGCTGACATCTGATAATCCGGAATATTACCTTTAGTATATTCTATAATCATCTGGTTAATCTCTTCAGTGGAAAGTTCTCCACCATTTCTTTTTTTCATTATCAAATCATACATTCTCATGCTGATATTCCTCCATTATTTAAGTATTTCTTTTAGATAGCTTTCTCCGATTGCAAGTGGTTTTAAATCAAATATATCTGCAACTGTCTGACCGATATTAGCATAAGTTTTGCCAGTCTTAAGATCAGTTCCTTCTTTTAATTGTCTGCCATACATAAGCATTGGAACATATTCTCTTGAATGATCTGTACTCTGTGTCATAGTTGGATCACATCCATGATCTGCTGTTATTACAAGAAGATCATCATCTCTCATCTTATCTAATACTTCTTTTAATCTTACATCGAATTCTTCAAGTCCCTGTGCATATCCTTTGTAATCATTACGATGTCCCCACTTAGAGTCGAATTCAACAAGATTTGTAAAAATAAGTCCTCTGTTGTGTCTATCCATATATTCAAGAGTCTTATCCATTCCATCCATATTGTCTTTTGTATGAACTGCTTCTGTTATTCCGACTCCTGCGAAGATGTCTTCAATCTTACCAACTCCAATTACATCAAGACCTGCCTCTTTCATTCTTACAAGCAAGTTATCATTGTCCGGAAGCCATGAAAAATCTCTTCTGTTGGCTGTTCTTGTATAATTGCCACTCTCTCCTACAAATGGTCTTGCTATAACTCTTGCAAGTGCATGTTCTCCTGTAAGCATCTCTCTTGCTGTCTTACACATCTTCCATAATTCTTCAGGCGAATATACATCTTCATGGCATGCTATCTGAAATACGCTGTCTGCTGAAGTATAGACTATCGGACATTTTGTCTTAACATGTTCATCGCCAAGTCTTGCTATAATCTCAGTTCCTGACGCTGTACAATTGCCAAGTACTCCAGGCACACCTGTTCTCTTTATAAATTCATCAATAACCTCTTTAGGAAAACCATTAGGATATGTCGGAAAAGCTTTTGGTGAATATATACCAATCATCTCCCAATGTCCTATAGTTGTATCTTTACCATTAGATATCTCTGCAAGTCTTGCATATACACCTTTGGGTGATTCACATCTATCTATATTCTTCATTCCTTCTATGTTACCAAGTCCAAGTTTTACCATATTAGGAACTTTTAATCCGCCAACTTTAGCTGATACATTACCAATTGTATTACTTCCTACATCTCCAAATCTATCTGCATCAGGTAATTCTCCCATACCAACGCTGTCTAATACTATCCATATTACTCTGTTTATCATATTGTCACGCATCCTTTTCTTTATATTTTCACACAAAGATTATACTCCAATTAGCAGTACTTATCAATATTAATATATATTTAAGATAAATGCACACTATAATTTGAATCTGTTAACATTATCTTCTAGTTTTGCAGAACATGCCTTAAGCCCTTCAATCTCCACATGCATTGCATCAGCCTGCTCACTTACTTTTTAAACTCCTATAATTTCTTTTGTTCATAAAAAGTCCTCCTTACCTATCTCTTGGCGCATATTTCTTTCAATTTTTCGTCATTTTGTACAAATAGAATTAGTTCATTTTTTAAACAATTTCTTAATATATTATAAATTTATATTTTTTCACAATTTTTCATTTTGGTGTCGACAAAATCACTTTTTTATATTATAATTTATTTGTTTTTTGCTTTAAAGCACGAAAATACTATTAGATGAGGAGTAATTATTATGAGTTTTGAATTTATAACAAAATTGCCTACACCGGCAGAAATTAAAGAGATGTATCCTCTTTCTACAGAGCTTACAGAATTAAAAGAAAAACGTGATAAGGAAATCCGAGATGTTATCACAGGCAAGTCAGATAAGTTTCTTGTAATTATAGGACCATGTTCAGCAGACAATGAAGATTCCGTTGCTGATTATGTAAGTCGTCTTGCAAAAGTACAGGAAAAAGTTGCTGATAAACTTATTCTTATACCACGTGTATATACTAACAAGCCAAGAACAACAGGCGAAGGTTACAAAGGTATGTTACATCAGCCTGATCCTGAGAAAAAACCTGATCTTTTAGCAGGTCTTATCGCAATAAGAAAAATGCACCTTAGAATTATTGAAGAGACAGGTCTTACTCCTGCTGATGAGATGTTATATCCTGAAAATTATAGATATTTTAGCGATATTCTCTCTTATGTAGCTGTTGGTGCTCGTTCAGTTGAAGATCAGCAACATAGACTTACTGTAAGTGGAATGGATGTACCTGCTGGTATGAAGAATCCAACAAGTGGACATTTCTCTGTAATGCTTAATTCTGTTCTTGCCGCACAGCATGGTCATACATTCATATATCGTGGCTGGGAAGTTAAGACTACAGGTAATGAACTTGCACATACAATTCTCCGTGGTGCTGTTAATAAGCATGCTCAATGTATACCTAATTATCATTATGAAGATCTTAATCTCTTATTAGATCTATATAATGAGAGAAATCTTAAGAATCCTGCTGTTATCGTAGATGCTAACCACAGTAACAGTAATAAGCAGTATATCGACCAGATTCGTATTGTAAAAGAAGTTCTTCATAGCAGAAGTCATTCAAAAGACATCGAGAACTTTGTAAAAGGTGTTATGATTGAAAGCTATATAGAACCAGGTAATCAAAAGATTGGTGAACATATCTATGGAAAATCAATTACAGATCCTTGCCTTGGATGGAAAGAATCTGAAGAATTACTCTACTATATTGCAGATCATGTAGGATAAATTATAAAAAATGCCATCAGACATGTACTATATACTTAAAAAACGTTTTAAATTATATGTACTTCTGATGGCATTTTAACTACGGCTCTTCTATGATTTATATTACCGTTCTTCTATGATTTATATTACCGTTCTTCTATGATTTATATTACTGTTCTTCTATGATTTATATTACTGTTGTACTATCATTCTAATAGTGTTTTTGCTCTATTATTGTTATATTATACTCTATATTGCTTCACTATCTCTCTATGATTATCCATTACTATTCTATCTATTTTTCATTAAGTAAAAAACTTTCTTTATGCGAAGTCTCTGTAATATCACGATATATCTGTGTTGTTGTTATATCAGAATGTCCAAGTATCTTCTGTATATCTTTAAGATCTGTACCACATTCTGCCATATGAGCCGCAAAAGAATGTCTCAACATATGCGGTGTTATATCTTTATCAATGTCAGCCATCTGTGCATAATATTTAATTATCTTCCACAATCCCTGTCTGCTCATAGGCGTTCCATGACAATTTACGAATAACATTCCTGTTTCCTTTTTCTTAACTAATATCTCTCGTGATTCATCAAGATATCTCTCTAACCACTTTTTGGTTTTTTCTGAAAAAGGAACTATTCTCTGTTTATTTGTATCATTACAAGTCAGACATCTATCTGCCAGATTAATGTCTGACAATTTCAGATTAATAACTTCAGATACTCTAAGGCCTGTAGAATACATTAATACTACAATTGCTTTATCTCTTATATCTTTAGGAGAATTTCCTTCAGGTTGTGACAGGAATAATTCAACCTCGGCATAAGTAAGAGTATCCGGCACCTTTTTCACTATCTTTGGTGCTTTTATAAATTGTGCTGGATCTCTGTTAATAACTCCAATATTAAGTAAGTAGTTATAAAATGTCTTGATTGATGACACTGTTCTCGAAACTGAAGACGGTGCATTACCTTCGTCTGTCAGATATTCTACATACTGCCTAAGTTCTTCACTTGTAACATCAGCAAATGCCTCAATATTGTGCTCCTTAAAATACAATGCAAGTTTTCTCAAATCCCTTTCATATGACACTTCTGTGTTATATGTAGTTTTCTTAACTAAATGTAAATATTGAATAAATCTATGTATTTCCCATTCCATATCTTTCTCAGCCCCCGATATTTTTAGTCATTAACTCGCTACATTGTTAATTATATATTTATTTTATCGTAAAAGCAAACAATTTTTTATTTTTTTGTAATTACTTCCAACACTATGCCTATGCTTGTTAATATAAGTGTCAAAATTGCATTTACAACCTTCTTTTTCCGAATTTTCTTACTCTTTATGGTTTGTTTGTTATCTATATTAACAAAGTTATTCCATACTATTAATATTGCTGCAAGATATAGAATATGTTGTGGATACATACCAATAATATTCTCTACCACACCTTTGATTCCCATAGAAAAATAGATAAGTATAATCGATATCTCTTTAGCCAATATCTCATATATAATAAAGATATTAAATAGAATTCTGCTATGTCTTGATAATAGAATAAGCAAAACTATAAGCACAATCCTGATTCTTTCAAGTATAATGCCAATATCTGTATCAGTGCCTTCGCTTATAGTCTGATATATTCTATATGCCAGTTCTTTGTTGTTGGCATAGATTTTACTATATATAACATTACTGCTAATAAAAACAAAAGCTATTGCTGTAATACATATTACTATCTTCAATGCTCTGCTCTTTAATGTACTTTGAATATTCATACATCAACCTCCTGTCATAATCAATAAGTATTAATCTGTTGCAAAACTATAATCTTTCAACTACCTATCAACAAATATAGATTATACATACTTCTTTTATCATTAATATGATATGAGGGTCAAAAGGTATTTTGCCTCTCATTAATGATTAATCAGATTACTACATGCTTCGCATTCCCGTAATCTGACCCTACCTCGAAATCCGCTAATTTACTAGCTTCACATAGTAAATTGCTACTTTCTCGGTGTGGTGCGAGTCAAAAGGTATCATCGAATTGCATGCAAGCATGCATCGATGATATCTTTTGACCCTTTTATCATTAATATTATGAATATTCCTGCTTCAAGTATTACTAATAATTGCACATTAGCGACAGCAATATCTGTCTTTGTATGCCATTATTGCTGCGATTGTCTTAGCATCCTGAATCTTTGACTCATAGATAAGTTTACACAATTCTTCAATTGTATAAGCATATACATCTATATCTTCATCATCATCAAGATTCTGTGCTGTCTTTACAAAATCATGTGCAACATATACTTCTATCTTCTCATTACAAAAAGCTACAGTCGTTCTAAGAGTTATAAGTAATTCAAGATTAGTAGATTTATATCCTGTTTCTTCCTCAAGTTCTCTCATTGCTGCATCAATCGGTTTCTCCTCTTTTGAATCAAGCTTCCCTGCTGGTATCTCAAGAGTATCTCTATCAAGTGCATTACGATACTGTTTTACCATAAGTATTCTTCCATCATCAAGTACCGGAACAACTGCTACTGCTCCAATATGATCAATATAATCATATTTTACTATTTTTCCATCAGGACACTTTATTGTATCTTCATAGATATCAATCACATTAGCCTTATAGACAAGTTCTCTGTTCATTCTTTCAAATCCATTCATTATAATTATCTCCCTTTTGCATTATTATCGCACAACTAATTGTAAACTTATATTCTCTAACAATTATATAATTATGATGTCAGGGTCAAAAGCCCCGACTTTGATGCCTACGAATTGCTTATAAGTCTACAACACTAGTAATATTATATTTTTTATGCAAAAATGTCAACGCAGGCAATAATCTGAGTGATAACTCAATTTGCCACGTTGACATTTTATATAATAATTCTATTTCATATTCTCTGATTTGTTATTGCAAGCTTCTGTCGCTTTCATTATGGCATTTCTAAAACCATATTCTTCAAGTGCTTCAACTCCACATATTGTTGTTCCACCTGGTGAACATACTTTATCTTTTAAAACTGCAGGATGTTCTCTTGTCTCTAATACCATCTTAGCTGCACCCTCCACAGTCTTTGCTACCATAACGTATGCTTTATCTCTTGGAATTCCAAGTTTAACAACACTGTCTGCTAATGCTTCAATGAACATATATACATACGCTGGTGAACTTCCACTTGCACATGTAACAGCTCCCATAAGCTTCTCCGGAACTTCAGCAACCATTCCAAAAGAATTAAAGAACTTATTAAGCACTTCTATCTCTTCTCTGGAAAATTCAGCTCTATTATATGATATTCCTGTCATTCCTGCACCTAACATTGCCGGTGTATTAGGCATTGCTCTTACTATTCTTGCTGGTACTCCAAGAGCATCTCTTAAATGTTCAATTGATACACCCGGTGCTAATGATATAATAATATTATCCGGTGTAATTATATTACGAATGTTCTTAATTACTGTATCATATACCTGTGGTTTTACAGCAAGTACAATATATTTTGCCGAATTGGCACATTCAGCATTACTGTCAACAAATCTGACACCTGTCTTCTCATATACAGCAGCTTTCTTCTCAGGGGTTGCACATGAGAACACTATCTCGGCTCTGTCAAATACTTTTAAAGCACCTAAAAGCATTGCATAACCCATATTACCCATTCCAATAAATCCTATAGAAGCCATTATGTCATCTCTTTTCGTATATTTTATGAACTACCATCAACTAAAGGTAATTAGTTTTACGCTCTAACTTATAAAGATTTTAAGAAACTTTCTATTCTGTCTAATCCTTTTTCAATCTGCTCAAGTGAGATAGCATATGAAAGTCTTATATGATCATCGAATCCAAAATCTGCACATGGAATTACAGCAACATTATAATCTTCAATAAGAATTCTTGCAAATTCTGCACTTGTTCCAATTACTTTACCCTTATATTCTTTTTTAAGAGCTTCACCAAGATCTATGAATACATAGAAAGCACCAAGTGGTTCTAATGCATCTACAAGTGGCATCTTGCTGATTCTGTTATACATATACTGTCTTCTCTTGTCAAATTCCTTAACCATAGCTAAAACTGTATCCTGTGGACCATTTAAAGCTTCTGTTGTAGCTTTCTGTGCTATTGAGTTAGGATTAGATGTCTGGTGACTCTGAATACTGCTCATAAGCTTAGCAATCTCAGCACTAGAACCAGTATAACCAATTCTCCATCCAGTCATAGCATAACTCTTAGATACTCCACTTACAGTAATTGTTCTCTTATATATCTCTTCGCCAAGTGATGCTATACTTACATGTTCATTACCATTATAAACAAGATGTTCATACATCTCATCTGATACAACATAGATGTCATTATCTACAACATATTTTGCAATTGCTTCAAGTTCTTCTCTTGTATATATCATACCTGTTGGATTGTTAGGTGTGTTAAGTATAAGAGCTTTTGTCTTGTCAGTTGTAACTGCCTGAAGCTGTTCAACTGTAACTTTGTATCCCTGTTCCTTACCACCACGAACGAATACTGGAACACCATCAGCAAGTTTAACTATCTCAGGATAGCTTAACCAATATGGTGCTGGAATAATAACTTCGTCACCTGGGTTTAAAATAGCAGAAAATACATTAGTAAGTGAATGTTTACCGCCATTGCTGATTACGATCTGATTAGGTTCATAGTTAAGTTTGTTGAATTCTTTAAATTTTCTGCATACAGCTTCCTTAAGTTCATTAGTTCCTGATGCAGGAGTATATTTAGTAAAACCTGATTCAATTGCTTCAATTGCAACTTTATTAATATTCTCAGGAGTATTAAAGTCAGGTTCACCTGCTCCAAAACCTACAACGTCAAGTCCCTGTGCCTTAAGTTCCTTTGCCTTTGCAGTAATAGCTAATGTTGATGAAGGTTTAACCTTCTTTGCTTTGTTTGATAATGTTAATGACATTACTAATTGCACCACCTTAATAATATTTTCAATAATTCTTTACTCTAATAAAGCTTTTATCATTGTAATACAGGTTACACATTTTTGCAAGTTTTAAATTTAAAAAATTCATTTTATTTTTTCATTTGCTGCCTAATAATCGTAACTATATTACAGCTTTTAATTAATATTTATTAGTTATTCTTCTTAAATGGTTGATTTTTTTAACACTGCAACATATCCATCTATATAATCTGTAAGCACGTATCCCTTTTTCTGTGCCTGTTCGATAACTTCATCACCATTTTTTTCCCAGCTTTTTCTAAGATCAACAACTATATAATCTTCCTTATATCTGTTATCGAATTTGTAAATCTGCCGTCTGAGCGATAATTTTGGAACATATCCTGAATGACTCTCCACTGATGCTTCTTCCGGAATTTTTGCAAGAACGTCATCTACTTCTTGCAAAATATCATAATCACTTATGTACATATCAAGATATCTTAACTTAGAACTCATTGTTGAATCTGTTATTAACACTGATGCAATAATAGCAAGAATAATTACGCCATGCATAATATCTCTCCGTCTTTCCTTATATTCACAATAATTAATAACAGCCAGATAAAATAGCATTGCACAGCTTCCGTATGTATATTGAAAATATATTGAATGTTGATACTTATAGTCTGAAAGCATATTAACAAGCACAAATGGTATAACAAGAATCCATTTTGACCATTTATTATTAATAAGTGGCAAAAATCCAAGTGGCATCATTACCTGTAGCAGGAATACTATCTTATCTTCTGTAATCATCTCTTTAACTGCATATACCGGATTGACCATAACAGTTTTTATGACACCAACAAGTCCAAGTGAATCATCATACATAAGATTACTGAATCTGTTAGTCATTATTCCTATTCCATATTTTTTCATTAATGTTGTCACTGCCATAAAATAGACAACTGACATTATAAATACTGTCATCCCATATTTGTATTCTTTTTTATAAAAAATAAAAAACAGACCTAAACAAGCTGCATATACCGGCGCATCTTCTTTTACCATACATAATAATATTGCGAATAACATTGATGCTTTGTATTTTCTCATCTCAAGGAAATATATCATCCACAGTATTATAACTGTAAGGAATTTATTCTCGTGAAAATCATAAAAACATCCTCCGATAAATGCTGGAAACAAGCAGTACATAAGCGAAAAGATCCATATCTCTTTATCTGTCATATTATATTTTCTGCATATCTTATAAAGCGGAATTATTCCACTTATAACAATTATTGCCTGACACACTAAGAGTGTAATCTGAGAGGCAAATATCTTATAGACCGGCAGTATCGTATAGAATATTGGTGACACATGTACTGCAAAATGTGACATATACATATTACGTTCAGCTGTTGTTACCGGCAAAAAAGTCTTATCCATATAATAATACATCTGTGAAAACAGTCCAAAATCAAATGTTCCACTATAATTACACAGGTATCTTAATACTGTAAGACCAGCAACAAACAAAAGCCACAATATAATCTGAATTGTAATAAACATCTTAATTGTCAATGATGTCATACGAATATTAATCTTAGTATCCTTTTCATTCATACTTCTGTCTTCTCTCCTATCTGTTAACAAATACAATTATGCAATATAATATACTCACAAATGCAAGCAGTTTTTTTTCGTTAATCCGCTTCATTCTGTCAATTCTAAACATTATAATATTAATCAATACAAAGCATATAAGATACATTGCAAAATTAACACTTTCAACAAATTCAAGCGTAATTGCTGTTGCATCAGAAACTATAACATATAGCATATTATCTATAAACCACGATGCAATCATCATATATATAATTCGTGTCTGATATTCATCTTCCTTGATAAAGCGAATAATATTATCTTTTATTTTCACCATAATACATTCCTTTCTATGTTTCTACTTTTCATGCTTTCGTTTTTTTATACTTTAACTTTTCATACTTTCGTATTTTTTATACTTTTACTTTTTTCATACTTTCGTATTTTCTAAGCTTTTACTTTTCATACTTTCGTATTTCTTATACTTTTACTTTTTCATACTTTCGTATTTTCTAAGCTTTTTATTATATAATCATCAATGATAGATATGATATCTAATTGTCAATATATTATTCTATTCATTGATTTACCGGCATATTAACTAAAAAGGCTTAACACCAGATACATCAATTATGATGTATCTGAGATAAGCCTTTCTCTGTTTTTATTATGATTTTATTTAGCGTAGTCTACTACTCGTGACTCTCTTATAACATTCACTTTAATCTGACCTGGATATTCTAATTCATTCTCAATCTGTTTAGAAATATCTCTCGCAAGTAATACCATATCAGTATCACTGATCATCTCTGGAACTACCATAATACGAATCTCTCTACCTGCCTGGATAGCAAAAGATTTATCAACTCCTTTAAAAGAGTTAGTAATATCTTCTAACTGTGTTAATCTGTTAGTATAAGTTTCAAGTGTTTCACGACGTGCGCCTGGTCTTGCTGCTGATATTGTATCGGCAGCCTGAACTATACAGGCAATTAAACTTTCTGGTTCTACATCACCGTGATGTGCTTCAACAGCGTTAATAATAATAGGTGACTCTTTATACTTACGACAAAGATCTACACCTATTTGAATATGTGAGCCTTCCATCTCATGATCCACAGACTTACCAATGTCATGTAATAGACCTGCTCTCTTTGCAAGTCTTACATCAACACCAACTTCTGCTGCAAGTAATCCTGATAACTGTGCAACTTCGATAGAATGTTTTAATGCATTCTGACCATAGCTTGTTCTGAATTTCATCTTACCAAGAAGTTTTACTAATTCTGGATGAATTCCATGTACGCCAACTTCTAAAGTGGCATTCTCTCCTTCTTCTCTAATCATTACTTCAACTTCTTTTTGAGCTTTCTCAACCATCTCTTCGATTCTGGCTGGATGAATTCTTCCATCAACAATAAGCTTTTCAAGTGCAATTCTTGCAATCTCACGTCTAATTGGATCAAATGCTGACAAAATTACTGCCTCTGGAGTATCATCAATAATCAAATCAACACCTGTCATAGTCTCAAGTGTTCTGATGTTACGTCCTTCTCTACCAATAATTCTGCCTTTCATCTCATCATTAGGAAGCTGAACAACAGAAATTGTTGTCTCGGCTACATGATCAGCAGCACATTTCTGTATTGCTGTAACAACATATTCTTTCGCTTTTTTACTAGCTTCTTCTTTTGCCTGATTCTCCATCTCTTTAATAAGAACGGCAGTATCATGCTTCACTTCATCTTCAACAGTCTTCAAAAGAAAATCTTTTGCCTGTTCGGAGGTTAATCCTGAGATTCTCTCTAATTCCTGTACTCTCTTTTCACTAAGTTCTTCAACTTCAGCCTTCTTACGATTAAGCTCATCTTCTCTCTTAGATAAGAATGATTCTTTCTTCTCAATCGCTTCTGACTTTCTGTCTAAAGATTCTTCCTTAGATAAAACTCGTCTCTCATATCGCTGTATCTCAGCTCTTCTTTCTTTAGTCTCTCTCTCAAGCTCATTTTTAGTCTTAAGAGACTCTTCTTTTGCTTCCAAAAGAGCTTCTCTTTTCTTAGTCTCAGCGGTCTTAAGCGCCTCATCTATTATTTCTCTTGCTTTGTCATCTGCATTACCAATCTTTGCTTCAAAAGTCTTCTTCTGATTGGATGAAGCGACAACCCAAGTAATAGGAACAACTACCAAAAGTGTAATAACTACAGCTAAAATAATAATAATAATAACTGGCACAGGAGCACCTCCTTATTTAGTTTTCATTGTACAAATACAACATATAAATTTTATACTTTTTTCGTTAAAGTGTCAAGTAGTGGCTAACATTTTTCCACTTTGATAACTAACATTTTTCTATGTTTTTTATGTATTATTTGATTTTTATTTAAATTGCACAAAAATATATATCAATTTTCTCTATAATCACTATCATGAATTATATGACTTATGTCGTTATAATTAAAGCCTTTTCTTAATAGATATTGATACATTTTTCTTCGTTCATTAATATCTGCTGTTTCATCATTATACTTCTTCTTAGCTATAAGATTCCTAATTGCTTCTAATTCATCATAATCATCTGGTATCGATTCAAGCGCCTGTTCTTTATCAATTCCTTTTTGAAGAAGTTCATTAACAACCTGTTTTTTGCTCTTATTTTTCATTCTATATTCAACATAGCTATCTGCATATCTGCTATCATCAATATATCTGTATGACTTAAGATATTCTATGGTATTATCAATAGTATCTTCGGGATAAAAACCTTGCTTTAACTTATCTCTTAACTGTTTTTCTGTCTTATCTACCTTTTTTAATATATTCATTGCTCTTAATTTGCAACGCTTATCAATAACTTTATTAAGTATCTCGTCATATACTTCTTCTGTTATCTCTTCACCAACTTTTATCTTATATCTTCGCATCTCACCAAGATATAAAGGAAAGGCATATTCCTCATCAATATATACCTTCGATCTTTTCTTATCTATTGGTAAAATATCTGTTATAATCATATACCTTTCCTCATCTTTCTACTACTTATAGTTCTTATTATTTGTCTGTCTTTTCTGCAGCATCTTTAGTCTCAGCTGTTTTCTTTGTCTTAGAGTCTGTATTATCTTTGGCAGGCTCTTCTCCACCATTAAGTCCATAATGTGTACGAACTTTCTTCTCTACTTCTTCCATAACTTCAGGATGTTCCTTAAGATATGTCTTAGCATTCTCACGTCCCTGTCCAATCTTGGCATCATTGTATGCATACCATGCACCACTCTTAACTATAATTCCAAGTTCTGATGCAAGATCAAGTACATCACCCTCTGTTGATATACCCTGACCGAACATAATATCAAATTCTGCTTCTTTAAAAGGTGGAGCAATCTTATTCTTAACTACTTTTACTCTTGTTCTGTTACCAATAACTTCTCCGCCTTGCTTAAGTGATTCAATTCTTCTTACATCCATACGTATTGATGAATAGAACTTAAGCGCACGTCCACCTGTTGTTGTCTCAGGATTACCAAACATAACACCAACTTTTTCTCTTAACTGGTTAATAAATATTACAATACAGTTTGTCTTACTTACAACAGCTGTAAGCTTTCTAAGTGCCTGTGACATAAGTCTTGCCTGAAGACCTACATGAGAATCTCCCATATCGCCATCAATCTCTGCCTTTGGTACAAGTGCCGCAACTGAATCGACAATAATTATATCTACTGCACCTGAACGAACCATAGTCTCTGTAATCTCAAGAGCCTGTTCTCCATTATCCGGCTGTGATATATATAGATTATCAATATCTACACCAATGTTCCTTGCGTATGCAGGATCAAGTGCATGCTCAGCATCTATGAATCCGGCAATTCCACCATTCTTCTGAACTTCTGCAACCATATGAAGTGCTACTGTTGTCTTACCACTTGATTCAGGTCCATATATCTCAACAATTCTTCCTCTTGGAACACCACCGAGTCCTAGTGCAATATCAAGGCTTAATGAACCTGTTGGAACTGTCTCAACATTCATATTGGCATTGGAATCACCAAGTTTCATTACTGAACCTTTACCAAACTGTCTTTCTATCTGTGATAATGCCGCTTCTAATGCTTTTGTCTTTTCTTCTTTTCCCATTATTAATATCCTCCTTCTCACATATGAACTAACGTTCGCCAACTGTTTACAATTTTAGTACAAATGTTCTCTTTTGTCAATAACATTTTACATTCATTCTATATTAAAATATTGTGGAATAGATTTTGGCGAACGCCAATTAAAGATTTTTAAAATTCTAAAGCTTCTCTAGTCTATCATAATAACTTTTATTTGTAAAGTTATTTATTATTTTCTTTAATAGTCATTATTGCTTTCTTTAATATAATCGTCTGACTGCCAAAATATATCCCGCTTCATTTCTATTACTTACTAATCCGTCTAAGATGCACACGTCTGCTATCCATTCCATCATATAACATAGCTCTGAGCTTCATATAATCATCATCTTTGCATGCTTTCTTTGAAATTGTTATGAATAAATCTCTGTTAAAATATATAAGTAATACACTTTTTAATTCATATACCATATATATGTCTCTTATTCTTGAACTTGTATATGTTGTCTCATCCTTTGGTCTGGCTTTTATCACATTATTCTCTATATCTATCTCCCACTTTGTTATATCATTCTCATATGACTTCTTAGCAAGACGCTTAATCTTAGCTATACAAAATGGACGGTATACAAATGGGGCTAATATTATCGCCCACTGAGTTCCATAATATGTATTGCGTACAAAGATACTATATAGCATTATTGCTATTCCAAGTAATACTACTGCCGCAAGATAATAATCCATTTTCTTTTTTTTCATAAAAAACCATTTTTGTATATCTGTATATTCTTCTAGTGATATCTCTTCATTAAAATTAATCTTCATATAATTTTTCTCACTCTCCAAATCCATTATTCTACCTATATTCATTACCAACCTGGTGAACAAGGTAAGATATATTTTAATCAAAAGCAGGCATAATCAAGACATTCTAACAATATCCTAACTATGCCTGTATATTCTTTATAATTCCAGTTTTCTATAATACCATAATCATTCTCTTATAATTCCAGTTTCTGGTAATGTTATAATCACATTTTTATGCTTTCATTTTCTCTATAATGTCATAATTATGCTCTCATAATTTTGGTTTTTCTATAATACTATGATTATGTTCTCAGATTACTAATTCTTTGAACTATCTTCACTTATAATCATTTTTCTTAGATTATTCATAGCATGATATACTGCCTGTTCTCTTACTTTTTCTCTATTGCCTTTGAATACATATCTAGCGACAGATACTTTACCATTAAGATAACAGCCTATATATACAAGTCCTACCGGCTGTTCTTTTGTTCCGCCAAGCGGACCTGCTATACCTGTAACCGACATAGCTGCATTAGAATGTGCAGTTTCGGCTGCTCCTTTTGCCATCTCATATGCAGTCTGTTCACTTACTACTGTATACTTATCTATTGTCTCTTTTTCTACATGTGCGAATTCCATCTTTGCTTCTGCAGAATATGTTACAAATGCTGAATTAAGTACTGATGATGCTCCACTTACATTAACAATATTCGAAGCTATCTTACCTCCTGTACATGATTCTGCTGTTGTAACTGTATAATGTTTTTCTTTTAACATATTTACAAGACATTCTTCTAATGTCTCTTTTTCATTACATGTAAGAACATCTTCTCCAAATCTGCTTATAATCTCATTCTTCACAGGTTCTATAATTCTCTTGCAATCTTCTTCACTATCATTCTTTGCAGTTATTCTTATATGAACTTCTGATGTCTTCGCATAAGTTGCTATTGTCGGATTAGTCTGACTATCTATCAGATCAATTATCCTATCCTCAACCTGACTCTCTCCAAATGCCGCAATCTTCACTGTCTCAGAGTATATTGTCTCATTATTAAGACTTGCAAGATATGGATATATATCATGTTCAAACATAGGATAGAGCTCATTCGGTGGTCCAGGAAGCATTATAAGAATCTTATTATTCTTCTCCATAATAAGTCCCGGAGCCATACCATTATTATTATCAATGACTGTCGCACCTTCCGGCACAATAGCCTGTTTCCAATTATTTTCAGGGATCTCTGTATATATACTATCTTTAAAGAATTCTTCAATTCTCTTTCTTGTATGCATATCTTCTACCAGTCGAAAGCCCATATGTCTTGCTGCTGTCTCTTTTGTCAAATCATCCTGTGTTGGTCCGAGTCCACCAGTAATTATGACTATATCAGATCTTGAGAGTGCCTGCTTGATTGTATTATCAAGTCGTTCTTCATTATCTCCTACAACTGACTGATTATACATAGACAATCCTAGTGCTGCACATTTTGTAGCTAAATATGCTGCGTTTGTATTGACTATATTTCCTAAAAGTATCTCTGTACCAACTGAAACAAGCTCAACAATCATATTATTTTCCTCCATCTGCAAGTACATTTTTATTTTTTACAAGATAATCAACAAGTGATATAACTGTAAGTGCAAGTGATGCATATATAAATACTTGTTCTAATACTTCAAACACTGCAAGATTGATATCTGCTATAAGTAATATAACCATTATCATCTGACATGTTGTCTTAATCTTGCCCCAATAACTTGCTGCAATTACAACTCCATTATCTGAAGCGATAAGTCTGAATCCACTTATTACAAATTCTCGGCTGATAATTATAACAACTATCCATGCCGGAAGTTTGTTCATCTCAACAAAACATATAAGTGCTGATGATACAAGAAGTTTATCTGCAAGCGGATCCATAAACTTTCCAAAATTAGTTACAAGATTTCTCTTTCTTGCTATCTTGCCATCAAGCATATCTGTAAGACTTGCTATTATAAAAATCGCAAGTGCAATATACTTACTTGCTCCTCCTGCAAAATCAGTTAATAAAAAAAACAAAAATGGAACAATCATTATTACTCGTGCTAATGTAAGTTTATTTGGTAAATTCATAGTCAATCTCTCCTATCAAATCATATTCCTGTGCTCCTGTAACTTTAACATATACAAAGTCGCCTGACATAAGTTCTTCATCTGTATTGACAAATATATATCCATCAACATTAGGTGCATCCATATATGTACGTCCAACATAAGCATTCTCGTTAGAGACTTTTCCTTCTATCATAACAAGATATGTCTTGCCAATTCTATCCTGCCCTTTATCAATTGCTATCTCCTGCTGAAGTTCCATAATTGCGTCTCTTCTGTCTTCTTTTACTTCCTCAGGTATCTGATCCGGCATAACTGCCGCTTTTGTATCTTCTTCAGGAGAATATGTAAATGCCCCTAATCTGTCAAATTCTATCTCATCAATAAAATCAAGCACTTCTTCATGCTGCTCATCGGTTTCTCCAGGAAATCCTGCTATAAGTGTTGTTCTCAATGCTATGTCTGGTATCTCACGTCTTAACATTGCTATCTTTTCTTTTAATTCCTGCTTATTAGTCTTGCGTCCCATCTTCTTAAGAATCGCATCTGAAGCATGCTGAATTGGAAGATCAAGATAATTACATACTTTATCCTCTTCTTTTATTACCTGTACAAGTTCATCTGTTATCTCTTCAGGGTAACAGTATAGAATTCTTATCCAATACAATCCATCTATCTTACATAATTCTCTTAATAGATCCGGCAATGCTTTTTTACCATAGATATCTGTACCATAAAGTGTTGTTTCTTGTGCAACAAGATTAATCTCTTTTACACCCTTTGATACAAGTTCTTTTGCTGATTCTATAATCTTCTCCATTGGTATACTTCTATAGTGTCCTCTTACCTTTGGAATAATACAGTATGTACAATATTTGTCACAGCCTTCAGCAATCTTAAGATATGAATAATATCCGCCTGTAGTAATCACACGACCATTGATAACTTCAGGTAGTCTGCTAGGATCTAGAACAATATCTTTTTTCTTTCCCTTTATAACTTCATCAACTACTTCTACAATCTTATCAAAACTTGATGTTCCTACAATCGCATCAACTTCAGGTATCTCTTTTTCTATCTCATCCTTATAACGCTGTGCAAGGCATCCAGCTACTACTAACGCTTTGCATTTGCCATTTTTCTTATACTCTGCCATCTCAAGAATTGTATTAATACTTTCTTCCTTAGCATCTCCTATGAAACAGCATGTATTAATTGCAATTATATCTGCTTGTGTCTCATCATCTGTAAAAGTATAACCACTCTTACTAAGAAGTCCAAGCATAACTTCTGTATCAACAAGATTCTTATCACATCCAAGGGAAATAAATAATATTTTCATTTTTTTCTCCATTCATTACTTAATATTTCTTAATGCTATCTAAAATTTTCACCTTAGCAAAGAAAACCATTCGGACTCTTCCAAATGGTTTTCTTACATTGTATCGCCTCTAATTAGCCTGTGCAGGCTGTGTAGCTGCTGTCGTCTCTGTTACAGCTGCCTTAGTTGTCTCCGGTTGCGCTTTAGTTGTCCCCTGACCAGCCGCTGTTGTTGTCTCTGCAGCAGTTGTCGCTTCATTGGCAGGCTTACTACCATCTGCTGTTGTCTCTTTTTCTGTCGATGTATTAATAGCTTTAATAAGTTCTTTAAGCTGCTCATCCTTTGACATTGCTTCTTCTAGCTTTCTTTCAGTAGTAGAGTATAATGTCTTAACGAAATCATCATTAAGCACTAAATCTCTATATGCTTTTACATCATCACTAAGAGCCTGTGTATAGATGTATGGGTTATTGCTTTCATCTACTTCTACATATAGACATGTAGAACCTGGCGCTAATGTTTCAACGTTGAGAAATTTAATTTCATAATACACCAGTACAATATAAGTATTATCAAGCAGCCCCTCTTTTGTATAGCACTCAATGTTATTGTAACTTTCGATATACTGACTCTCTGTTGTAAGCTCATCTAATGGTATTGAATCCATTGAATCAACAACTTTAGATAACGAATCAACATCATTATTGGCAAGTGCCGTATAATAATTCTTAACAAGCGTATCTATAAATGGATATTTACCGCTCTCAAATTCTTCTGCGCTTACTGTCTCGCCATCTTTTGTAGTAGCTTTCTCTCCTGATGGTACTGCTACCACTGAACCAGTCTCATTATCCGGTGTATCAAGCTCACCTGTATTAATCCTGCTCTCTCTGCCATTAAGTATTCCAATAGCAAATAATATTATAAATATAACTAATAATATTCCTGCAAGAATATATTTCCCGTAATTCTTGACAAAATCTCTGTTAAGAAATTCTATAATTTTTGCCTTCACATTCTCCTCCTTGCCTTTCTCAACCTTGTTTATTTTAACAAATTTATTATAAAATTGCAATAAATGATATTGGATTTATTGTCTTTTTAATGAACTACCCATCACCTAAAGGTAGTGGGATTTACGCTCTAGCTTATAAATACACCTGAAGGGAATCGAACCCTCGCACACAGCTCCGGAGGCTATTGCTCTATCCACTGAGCTACAGGTGTACATCAACAGGCTTTTTACGCCTGTTGTCTATTATAGCACATAACCATCTTTTGTTAAAGGAAAATATTATGCTATAGATAGTGTATTCCCATTTTTTTCAAATATGTATACATTATCTGAAAGTCTGTCACATTCATCAACTTCTGATGCATTAACTTCACATACCATCGTCTTTAATTCATCCTTTGTTATAAAATCTGTCTTCGGTACTATTATAACTTCATGTATGCTGCTTGGCAGTACAAAAAGATCTCTGTCTATCTTCTTTGAAAATCTTGATAAAACATCTTCGTAAAAGATGCATGATGCACCATTAGTTTTCTTTTTATTAGTAAGTACATACATCTTAATCTCACTTTCAGGTACTTCTCTATACTCATTAGCAAGCCTGTCGATATCATTGCTGTCATCTGAATTATCACTTACTGAATTCATCATCTCCATTATTATCTCATACATATCTCTTATCTCAGGTTCATAAAGTCGCTGTGTATTGTAGAATGCTGTCTTGTATAATTCGTCTTTGCTTATATTCCATTTTTCAATATGACAATTATGTATAAGTGTTGTTGCTCTTATCTCTTCATTAGCTTCTACTATGCAGTAAAAAGCTATTGCCAAATCCATTATCTTTATATGTGGCACATCTTTTAACAATCTCAAATTCTGTTCATAGTTAATTGTTTTATATATTATTCTGTCTTTAATCAGATTAAAATCAACAAAAAAATCTTCTGATACTTTTAGTGAATCTTTGTTTTTGTTATATATCTCTATTATGTCATTAACCACTATTCCAAACTTTCTGCCATTCTGATACTGGTTATAAAAATCATTAAGATATATTGTAGGTGATACATTACTGTCTGGTCTTAATACCATAAGTCCATCAAGTTCAACCCCATTATTTTTTGTAATCCTTTGAACTTTTACAGACACTTTTCCTTCTCTGCTTAATATCTCCATAACCTCGCAACGCACTGCTTCAATAAATTCTGAATAATTCATTTTTTCCTCTCATTCTAATCCTGTTTTTCTTGCACTAAAACAGAATTTCTTTCTCTTTTGTACTTTTTTAATATTATTTTTAATTGATGTTGAAAATATCACAACGAATGTTGTGCATAATGATATGACATTGTCTGATACTCATAGTCCGACAACTCTAGAATGGTAACACATTTCATTCTATTTTTCAATATGTTTTATTAAAATATACTATCTCTATCCAAAAAAACTATATCAAAAAGCCTCAAAAAATCTCTATTAAAAAATGGACCGTAAAAACAGCCCATTTTATGTACCTTACATATCTACCCCTTTTGGTAAAGGTATTATCATATTATTCTGTAATTTAGCTTCTATATATCCTTCCATTGCTTCATCAAGACTTTCATATAACTCTTCTAAAGTGTCACCTGTACTTTGGCAGCCATCCAGCTCTAATATTCTCCCCCAAAAAATAATGTCCACTCTCATCATCTATCTTCTCTACCAATCTTGTATAAGGCAACCTCATATAATCTCTGGCATTCATGCTTTTTTCTTCTTATATGCTATAATATCTTTTAACTTCTTAATATTGAACTTAGAACAATCTTCTAATTGTCTTCTATATTCTTCAGAATCAGCATCAACCAACGATACTATTGTCTTTCCTTCCTCTGCAAATTCTCCTTTAGATAATTCAATATTTTCTAATTCTGTAGGTCTTGGTATTTTTGCTTTTTCATCTTCAAGTACTACTAGCTTTAATTGTATTGCATCTCTTGCCATTTTCACAGCATCAAACATATTTTTACCTTCTGTCAAAACTTCTAGATCTGGAACTTCTACTAATATACATTCTTCTGTTGATGTAAATAATACCGGATATACTTCTTGCATTCTAATTCTCCTTAAAAATATTATATAGCTATCAATTAGCATATATAACAGGCAGGTTTGTTTTGGAGCCAATCCCCTTTGCTTGCCATTTTTTAATTAATCTTCAAGATATTGTTGTATGTGTTCTAATACCCTTTCGATTTTTTCATTTTTTTCCTTTTCATCTTTGCTTTCTTTTACTTCTATTAAATCATCTTTTAAAAAATTCATTAATAGTTTTAATTCCTTTTCGCTAATTGTCATTTCTTTTTTCTCCATTTCTTAACTCCTTCCCGCATCTTCGCTTACATTATTATTACAGCACCTCAAAAGGTGCTTGTTAACATTTTTCGAGTTTTTCGATTAAAACTCGAAGGAATAAAAAAGATCAGTAAAACTTGCCTCTGTCCTTTTCTATATTTAAATAGACTCCATTTTTGCCTTTACCGCCGAATATACAAATTCATTTACGTTTTGGCAAGTCTACCGCCTTTTCTGTCTCCCTAAAGCCTATTCATTAGGCTTTTCTTCATTTCTTGGCTTCGCATCCACAATTCTTCGGATTAAATCCAAAATCTCATGTTCGCTATGCCCTTTCTCGTCACACCACTCAATGATTTCTTTAATTTCTTTCTTGTCCATATCTTCCATGTTGTTCTGCTACTAAAAACATATACATATGTGTATATGCTAGATGATTTGCTACAATCTCACAATTTGTAGTTACTGCTTCAACGTATATGCTTTTGATGATATAAATATCAATCTACTCACAAGTTCTTGTACACTCCACAGTCGTAAATTCCCGACTAAGCCATCGGTACATATCTGTATAGTCTTGTATATGACATTATACAGACTTCATCTAATTAGCTTTTCCTTTCTAAAATATTCGTTATACTTTGCTACTTGGTTTTTGTAGTCTTTTACAATTACTCAATTACAACCATCAAGGTTCTACCCTATAGTTGGCAAGACTATTTCAACTTGCACTGGTTTATTTCCTGTAATTCCAGTAGTTTTAAGTTACCAACTAGTGTTCTGGATTTCAAACACCTTTGAGCATATTTACTCACATTTATTTTTGTTTCTAATTACCTACACTTCCTCCTTAAAAATATTATTCCTATTTAAGCTTCAATATCTTTTTGTGTATCTTCTTTTAATTCTCTTACCATTTCCAATGCTTTTTCATATTCCTTATTTTCCAAAGCATTTTCTAGTTTGTTAAGTATTCTTAAAAGTTTTCTGCTATATGCCACAAATTCTTTCATATCTTCCATGATTTTCTCCTTTCTCTGCCGCCCATATGCATCCTATGCCCATTCCTGCGAGCTTAACAAGCTGTGTATTAAACGCAAATAACCGCAAAGCCTTGCAATCACTTACAATAACTCTGCGGCTACACTATATTAGTATACTATACTATATTTGCTCAATATTATACACGTGATATTTAAACTGTACGCATTAGTGCGGTTTTAAGCGGTTTTTGTTTGCTACTTGTTTGTTACAAAAACCGCTTTGTTTCTATTTGTATAACTTCTAAGAACCTGTCGCTTTAACGAATAAAAATTCGTGAAGCGACAGGTTCTTTTCCTTTTACCTTGTAAATCAAAGCGCTAATTTATAAAGTGCTAACTGATTCAAGCTAACCCCCTCTTTTTCAGCTTCTATCGCTAAACGCTGGTGTAGTGATTTCGGTAATCTTACCACAAATTTTCCACTATAATTAGTAAACTCGTCCGGTGTCGGTATTGGCAAGTTATTCTCTAACTTTACTTCCAAATATCCTTCCATTGCTTCATTAAGACTTTCATATAATTCTTCTAGTGTGTCGCCTGTACTTTGGCATCCGTCTAATTCTAAAATTCTACCCCAAAAGTAATGTCCACTTTCATCATTCATTTCTTGCACTAATCTTGTATATGGCATTTTCATATAATCTTTAACTTCCATATTTTTACTCCTTCCATTTTCTTATATCTATATTTTACTACAAGAGTAAGGGGCTTATGCCCCTATTCTTGTAAGGATATCCATTACGTACGCTTTTTTTAATGGCGTTTCTTGTTTAATTGTAATCAAATCGCCGTTATTATTAAGGTACTGTTTGTGGCTGCCCTTTTGTCTTGCCGGCTTATATCCATAAGCCTTAAGAACTTTTTCGGCTTCTTCTGGTCTTATACCATTTGGTTGCCTTTTCATTTTTTCTATTATCTTTTCAACCGACACTCACTCGCCTCCTTTCATTAATATAGTACCATATATAGTACTATATATCAACCTTTTTTCGAGTTTTTTCAAGTTTTTTTGAGTTAAACTCGAAGGAACAAAAAAGACAGCAAAACTTTCTGCTGTCCTTTTCTCGTGTCATGTCTTGACACGTTATTTAATTAGGCATTATCAATTTGTCGCCAGGATGTATTGTGTTATTTATAAGTCCGTTCGCGTTTACAATCTCTTTGTATCTTGCGCCATTGTCTAGTTGCTCCTGCGCTATCTTCCAAAGCGAATCACCTTTTTTCACAGTATATGTAATAGCATTCTGAGCAGGTGCAGGTTCATTAATCAGATGTCCGACAATGCCCTCTGCTATAGCTTTGCCTATTTTATCAGCTCCAAGTCGGTGATAAACATCTACATCGTTTTTATCATCAACAAAAAAGCACTCAACAAGTAATGCCTGAGCGTTTGTTTTTCGTAAAACATACAACGACTGATTAACTTTTACACCTCTGTTACAATATCCGAGCGATGCTAGTTTATCGCATATCCTTTGTGCAGCAGGATACGATGATCCTGTTTTATTGTACACATACACTTCAGAGCCTGTCGTGTGTTCATCTTTATCAGCCGCACCAGCGTTAAGATGTATGCTGACATCTAAATCAACGTGATGTGCATTACATTTAGATACGATGCCACTTAAATTTGCGTTCTGACTTGGCGCATTATCAACAGTACAGTCATAAACAGTGTTTCCGTCCTGCTGTAGATATTTAATTACTGCGTCCTTAATCAGCCTATCCTCGACTGATTCTTTTACATATCCTACTGCTCCAGTAGCAGTATATCCATCTGCATTATGTCCAGCATGTACATTAATAACCATCTTATTTTTCCTCGCTTTCTGCATCTGATTTATTTTTTAAAACATCAATCGCTTTTACTATTGCATCCGGAACCGGTACGCCCATAAGTCCTGCATTTTCAATAATACTTATGCTTTCGTTTGCTATAAAGCCAATGCAGACCGCATCTCGTATATAGTTTGTTCCTATCGCAATATCAAGTCTGTATGATATTAATACAATTAAAAGCGTCATGCCTTTTTTAAAAAGTCCCTTCCAGCCTGCGTTACTCTCTAACGCTCCGCTTTCCGTCTTTGTTGATGCTTTAAATATTCCTGCTACTACTAAGCCGCTTACATAATCAATTATCATAAAAGTAATTAATGTTGTAAGTGATGCGTTCCAGCCGCCGAATAAATCTGCTATCGCTGCGCCAACTGTTCCCACACATGTACAAATTAAGTTTTTCATGTTATCATACTTCGTCATTTTTAACTCCTATTCTGTTACGATGCAGTCTCCGTAACCGTCTTCTTGTAGTCTCATTTCAACCGCTACTCTGTATCTCTCGTATAAATGTATCTTTACAAAATACGCACGATACTTAGCCTGTCCTTTTTCCAGACTTATGTCTGCCTGCTGTTCAATTCTTCTTGTAACATAATTTACCATTTTCATTTTCGCCTGCCTATTCCGTTGTCGTTTCGTTTAATGTCTCGTCTGTTGTCTCATCGATAACTGGTATTATATTGCACATTAAATCGTCTACCATATCCATTATAGTTTGACAGTCATTTGCTGTGCTATCAATTTGCTTTTTCAATTCTTCAATAGCTGCATCTTTCTTTTTTATTTCTTCTTTCAACTTTGTAAGCTCGTTATAATAATCATTTTTTTCAAGTGATACTGAAATATAATATAATTCTCCGTCTAATTCCGGACGGATTGTTAATGCTTTTATTATCTGATAGCTCGAATATGTATTCTCGCTCCCGGAACTATCCGTTTCTTTTAATTCGCTTAAGTTGTTTTCTTTTTTTAGTTTTTCAATTAGATCCAGGCTGTCTGCTTTTATCGTAAATTGCAATGTCATGTCCTGCATTATTGCTTTTTGTACTGTTTCTACTTCTGTTCCGTCTGCTAATGTTATCTTCATGTTTCTTATTATTCTCCTTCTATCGTTTCAATTAATCGTATCTTTACATACATTCTTTTCACCACATAGAATACACGCATAATGCATTCTACTTTCTTTCGGATATTTACAACTCATTTATTTATTCCCCCATTGTATTAGCTGTCCCAATGTAAAACCAGTATATCTTTACTATTACACTTGTGTATTCCCTTGTTGCTGTTACTATTATACGTTTTTTAAACGATGACTCTTTATCCTGCAATGCGACACTTACCGGCGTTTTGGCAGCAGTCCAATCTTCTCTATTAACAATAACCGGCACTGCTGCCAGGAGCTTACCTGTTATCGGCGCTGTTACATCTACATAGCCGATACATGCCGAACCGGTTACCGCTAAGTCTGTTGTACTTGTATATACTTTTATTGCTCCATTGTTCAGGCTTGCAAGGCTTGTCCCTATCTCGCACGCTGTTTGCATTAAGCTGTTTGTTGTAATTTGCGTTGCCGTAATCGTATATATTGCTAATTCATATTCATATACTCCGTTGTTCTCGTTGCACTTCTCGTTTTGTTCCAGGTCTGGTAACGTAGAGCCGACTTGTGTTACAAATTTAACCGGTTCACTTGTATTCGATAAATCCATGTGTACAATTAAACGTCCTTTTTGTGTTCCATCGCTCGCAAGTGTCGCAAGCACTGTCTGTTCTGTTATGTCTACCTGTCTACCTTTAATTAACATTTTTCCTGTTGCAATATTAATTTTATTTGAACCTGCGTGTGTTATTTTACAGCCGTATACTATGCCAGACTTGCCGATGATACTGTCAAATAATAATGCATCATCCTTCGCTGTTATCTCTGCTCCTGTATATGTCTTTAATTTTATCGCCATGTCTATATATTCCGCCTTTCAATTAATAACTTTTTAGTGAGTTCCGTTCTTACTGCTCCAAGCAGTAGCGTTATTACATCGCCGTTTATTCGATATCCGCTGTATATTGTCTTATATGATTCTCCGTCTGTTGATAATACTATAACCGGTTCGCCTATATTCCATTCTGTGAGCGGCTTTATTACTCTATTATTCTTGTCTATCTGCACCTCGATAGAATTATTAAACTCACTTCTGTATAACTTAGAATAAGCCAATTCATACGCATCTGTTTCAAAGTCTTCTGTCTCGGATATCTCTTGTGTGCTATGCCGCGCGGGTATGATCCTTTTCAACGGTTCACTTGTTACTGTGTCGTTGTACTCGTCATAATAGTATGTCTTCTCATTGTCTGCCGTTACTGTTCCATTTTCGTCTATTTCATACTGATATACTGTCACTGATGTTGCATAATCTGATGTATCTTCAATTGTTATATTGCTGTTTAAAATATATGCACAATTTAGTTCTATCGTTCGCCCCTGCGACTGACTGCCTATTTCAAATTTTAAAATACGCTTGTTAAAGTCTATATAGCATTTAACCGCTACTGCGTACATTTTGAGTGCCTTTATCATTACAGATAAAATATTCTGTGTCTGTGACTTTAAATTCATTTTTGCATCACTCGTCGCTGATAATACATCTATCTGTGTTTTAACTTCACAAATATCTTTCTTATACAGTTCTTCAATCATAACTTTTAATTGATTCTCAAGCGTATAACTGCTGTACTTCTTGTAGTTGTATCTTATATCTACGTCACATAGTGATATAAGCGGCTTGAATGTTATTGTCGTTATCTCCTGCACTGTCTGCGACATTGTTATATATCCCTGATATTCTATCTCACGTATATAGATAAAATAACCATATTGTAAACCTGTTAACTTGACTACTTCAATGCTCTGCGCCTGCGTGGTTAAGTAGTCAAATTCTATCTGTGTATCTGCTACCGTTCTGGTTGCCACATATTCAAGTTTTGTGTTAAATATTTCAATATTATACACTCTCATGTTCCTCTCTGACTTCTAAGTATATTTTCAATTCATTTTCTGCTTCATGCGAAAAGCTCAACTCCGTTGTACCAGGCGGAAACGATAAGAAACGCTTTGTTGTAAAATCTGATACTGCGTACCTGTTCGCTATGTACTCATTGTCTTTTGTATACTCCGCTATTTCCATTTTAGCCGGATCCGATTCAATCACCAGCTTGTGTCCTTCCTCTATTGTCACATTTACGCGACCGTCTAACAATACTTCCTTATTTTGCATTAACTGCCAATGCGGTTTTTTTGCGTAACCTTCGATTATAATTTTTGCCGGATGCTTTAACGCCGTATCGTTTATATACTGCATAGCTCCGCCGCTTGTGTCGTTGTATGTATAAGGATAACTATAATTATATTGTTTGCTATTATCTACATGCTCACGACTTAATACATACGTCTGTCGTTTATAAAAATTTGTTGTTGCTTTAAACGATAGAGGACACTCCAGGAATACATCTATTTCGCCTTTGCTTATACTATCTATATAACCGTCAATATAATATGTATCGCCGTCTGCTTTATACTCAAGTGTCAACGGCTGCTCCTGGATAAAGTCTATAAATTTCTTATAGCCGGCGTACTCTGTGAAGTTCATTGTTCCGCTTATTTCTTTCTGCGCTATCTTTCGCATTGTTTTGTAAAAAGCATTTTCAATGTTCTTATATTCGCTTTCGTATGCCATGCCTAAGCCTGCCGGATCCGACAAAAACATATCTTCTTCGTTGAGACTTAGCCTGCTACCTTTTGCATTAATTAAATAAAACTCTCTCATGTCTTTGTCTCCTGTCTTAATAATATGCGCCTAGCGACTTATTTATCATATTCGCCAGCTTTGACATGTCCGCCTCGCTTACTCCGCCGGTTGTGTTAACAGATATATTTATCATATTACTGCGCGTTGAATAGTCGTTATTGGTTAATACGTCCTGCTGCTTAGATGTAGCCGCGCTTAAAAAGTTTGTTGATTTTAATTTATCTGTTATCGCTGCGTCTGCATCGTTTAAAGCGTCAATCGTTCCGACCTCAAAGCCTTTGCCGTACCATTCGCCCGTCCGCATTGATACTCGTGAGGGACTGTTAATTTGTAACACCTGGTTAACACCTTTTGTTAAACCTAATATGTTTGATTTTATTGTATTGTAAACTGTTGGCCACTTGTTGTTAAAGCCTTCTTCAAAACCTTCTGCATACCAATGGCCGGTCTTATTTGCTTCTGCTACAACGTTTTGACTGTTGTCTGATATAGCATTATAAGCATTAACTATATTGGTTTGTACTTTTGCCATTTCATCCGCGGCATAGTCTGCCGCTTTTAATTTATTCTGATAAACATCATTTAACTGTGCTACTTCTTCATCTGTCATATTTACAATTTGTGCTAAGTATCCTGCTGATTCTGGTCCTGCATCTGCTAATTGTTTTAAAAGTCCTTGATCTACACCTTTTTGCGCTGCAAACTGTAAATTATCCGCCCATCCGTTCATTGCATCTGCTTGTTGTTGCAAATTAGATATCATCTGCTCGCCTGTTAAGTCGCATGATGCTGTGTATTCATCGAATAAGCCTATCTGTTTTAATATGCTGTCCTCTGCTTCCTGCTTTGTCTCTGCGTATTCTTGTTTTATTTGCTCGAAGTTTTCTGCTACTGCCGACGTTGTCTGCTTTACGCTGTCGCCCCATGTAACTGTTGCGCCTGTCATTGCTGCCGCTGATTCGGCAGCAGTTGACATTGCCGACGTATCGCTGATATATCCCATAGTCTCATTAAACTGTACTCCTAAATCATCAAGTACTTTCTGCTGTTCTGCTAATTCTTTATTGTATGCGTCAATATTAACCTGTGCCGCTGCCATGTCATCCTTTACGCTATCCATACCTCTGTCATACTCTGCGAGTTGTGCTTGTCCGCTCTGCACTTGTTTATTATAATCTTGTGTAGCTTTGTTTAATTTCTCCTGGCTACTTTTTACAATGTCGTTTTGTTCTGATATCTTCTTCTTAATCTCTGCTATTTTTTTCTCTGTTGCATATTGTTCGTTTGCTATTGTCGTTAAATCTTCCTGCGCTGCCTGTACTTTTAATGATTGATTAGTAGATTCTATTAAATTATCAACAGCAGCTTTCTGCTTATTCAGCTGTCCTGTTGTATCATCAATTGCAAGATTAAGTTCTGGCATTGCACTGTTAATCTGCTCTATCAATGCCTGCATCTGCGTTTTTTTCTCATTGCTGTTGTCTTCACTGTCTGCTAATTCGTATAGTTTGTCTACTAATACCTGCGTGCCGGCTACTTCTGTGTCGATGTCTGCAAGTGACTGGCTTCGTGATTCGATATTCTTTTCTACTTCGTCTCGCTCCTGCTTATAAGCTTCTATTGTATTCTTAGTCGCTTCTATTGACTGTTCCGCCGCCGTCTTTACTCTCTCATGTGTTACGCAGTATACAGTTAACGCCGTTGTAACTCCTGCTAATGCCGTAACAAATAAACCTGCCGGTGTTGCGTTTTGTGCTGCATTAAATGCATACTGTGCTATTGTTGCACCTTCTGTCGCTGTCTTATATGATTTATAAGCCGTTACCGCTGCACTTATTCCCTGCGCCGCTTTATTAATTCCGATTGCTGCGCCTATTCCGGTAAGTCCTGACGCTATCGTTTTGCTATTATCTAATATCCAAGCTAAACCGCTAATCATTATCGGCAAAGCATCTGTTGCAAAGTCTATTGTACTGTCTGCCAGTTCTGCAAAGCCATTAGCCAATTTATCAACACTAGCGCCAAGTGCTCCGCTTGACATCTCGCTGTTAAGTTCCGTCATTCCGTTCGTTGCCGCATGTGTCGCCTTTATGAAACTTTTTTCAAATTTTTCATATACCGTTATTCCTAGCGCTTCTGTTGCTGAATATAAGTTATCCATTTCGCCGGCTAGTCCTACCTGCATTGTTGCCGCCATGTTGTCTGCTGCTCCGGTACTGTTCTCTATCTCTTTCGATAAATTTGCAAATTCGTCGCCGGTGCCTTTAAGCAATGCATTAACTGCATTAATATCCGTTTTATTAAATATCTTAGATATTATACCTATGCGTTCTTCACTGCTCATGCCAGACATAGCCTCGTTAAGATCCACCATGACTTCTTGCATATCTCGTATATTTCCGCTACTGTCTGATACTTTAACGCCTAATTTATCAAGTGCCGATGATGCAGTGTCCGTTGGTGCTGATAACGATAATATAATATTACGAAGATGTGTTCCGCCTTCTGCTCCCTTAATACCATTGTTAGCAAGTATGCCGAGTTGTGTATTCATTGTCGTTAAGCTCTGGTTGGCCGTGGTGGCAGTTCCTGCCACCACTAAAGTAGCTTCTCCTAGCTGGCTAACTGATGTATTACTCTTTTGCGCCGTTCTTGCCATTTGATTAACATATGTATCAAGATCTTCCGTTGTCATGCTCATTGCTGACATTGCGTCCGTTACCAGGTCGCACGCTGTACCCAAGTCCATGCCACCTGCTGCCGCAAGGCTTAATACCTTAGGCAAAGTCGCTGTCTGCGTCTTTGCATCATATCCCGCGAGTGCTAAATAATTTAAGCCTTCCGCTGCCTCTGATGCGCTGTACTTTGTTGTTGCTCCGGCTTGCTTTGCGGCAGCAGATAGCATCTCAAAGTCTGTGCTTCCTGCTGCTATCTCTTCTGTTGTGATTCCCATTGTTGCCGCAACCTGGCTCATCTTCTCGCTAAAGCTCCTGCCGACTTCTATTGCGCTTTCGCTCATGTCTTTTAGGCTGCCAGTAATTGCCTTAACTCCTGCAATTATTGCATCTGACACAAGATTAGCTTTAAGCATATCGCCGAAAGTACTTGTCGTCTCTGATGCGCCTTTTGTTTCTTTGCTATATTCCAATACTGCATCCGCCGTCTTGCCTGTCGCGTCTTCTACTTCCGACATTTTCTTCTCGTTTTGCTGTATCTCATTGTTAAGTTTTACTAAATCAGTATTAGCATTATTAAGTGATATTTTCCAGCTCTGTTCTTTTTTCTCCGCCTGCTCTAGCGATTTTTCTGTGTCCGATAAATTCTTACTTAATGCGTTTACTTTTTCTTTTTGTTCGTTAAGTTCTTCTGTTGTCGTACCAGATGTGTTCGACATTTGTTCCATTTTCGCCCGCGCCTGCTCTAATGCATCTTTTAACCCTGCTATTTTGTCTGCGCACGCTCTCTGATATTCTCTGTTGCTCTCAAGCGCTTTATTTAACACTTCAACTTTCTGCTTCTGATTATCGTACTGTTTCGATAATACTTCTGTCTTTACTCTTAACGCTTCCTGGCTGTTCGCATTGTTCGCAAAAGTAGCCGTTGTCAGTTTCATTTCGCTGTTAAGTTCTTTGTGTACTGCATTTATCTTTTGTAGTGCCTGTCTGTACTTATCTTCACCGCTTACCTCTGCCGCTGCCCCTACTTTTGTTAGTCCCATGTTGTTTGCTCCTCTTGATTAAATATCCATTAATGACACTTTCTTTCGTTCTTCTGCATATAATCCGTGCTTAGTTTCAAAATTGTGTGTCTTCGCGTATTCTTCAAATAGTAAATCATATTTTGTATAAGTCATTAGTTCTATTTCTTCTTCTGTGAAGTTTAATTTTGCCACGCCAATATACAATATATTTGCAAAGTTTATTTTTATTTCTCGTTTGCTATCTGGTCCTGTAGGGGTTCCTCTTTTTTTATCTGGATGCTTGCAATAAAAGCTTCATGTACTAATACTTTTAACTGTTCTGGTGTCATGTTAACGTCTCCGATATCTGCTATTTTAAATTCTATCCTGCTGCCTTCTGCTGCTTTCCTATTATATATTCTTATACCATTCTCAACAAAAAGTGATATACCCCATACTGCCGCTTTTATTGACGGCTCTTTAGTTTTAATTGCTCGTCCTGTCTTGTCTGTTGCTACGATTCCTAATAGTTCTTTTTCAAAGCGTTCTATACTTCCGTATTCTTCCTGTATATCTGCTAGTGCTGATATTGTGCACTGATATGGTACCTGTTCTCCATTTATCTCGATATATTTTAATTTATCTAACATTCTGTTAACCTCTTTCTATTAAGACAGGGACTGTTGGTGCAGTCCCTGTTAGGATTTTTATAGTGTAATAAATTTATTTTGATGCGGCTTCTGTTCCTGCTATCATGCTATCAATCCATGCAATCGCTGCGGCTTCCGTATCAAACTGTTTTCTTTTTCTCCAATTTCCGGCGGTGTTGCCTAATGCTTCTCCGTCGATGGATGGTGTCTGATATGTGATGCTGTCGCCTTCTGTCTCGTATGCTTCTTTTCCTTCCGCAAACTTAACTTTGTACATAAACATAGCGCTGTACTTGTCTACGCCGTCTACTTCTTCTGTGACATATACGCCAAGTCCTACATAGTTATTATTATCATTTACGTTATATACAATCTCCTGCTTGCTT
>SAMEA104315435__coassemble_565_pt1 | contig 33574 bp, 30 predicted proteins | sample SAMEA104315435__metabat2_low_PE_020 | metagenome-assembled genome bin SAMEA104315435 (sample SAMEA104315435) | gut metagenome | biome: Monkey gut; feature: monkey-associated habitat; material: faeces | place: China | collected 2013
TAGACTCAGTTACTAAGTTTGAATTTAACTGGGCAATTGAATTACCTAAATTCTGGTCTTCAAATATTCTGTTATTTGTCTCTGTAGCAATCTTAGTATCTAATGCGCTATCACTAGAGATACGTTCTGCCTTTTCGTTTGATAGCTTGGTATTAAGCTCACCATCAGCTTCCTCTCTTGCTTCTGCTTCAGCAATAATTGCATTATTTAACTCAGTATCAGCACTTTGCCTTGCTGTTGCCTCGTTTGTGATTGCTGTTTCAAGACGTATGTCTGCGTTCTCTCTAGCAATTTCTTCAGCAGCTAAGTTTTTTACAATTGCGTCAATACCAGTAACTTTAAGACCATTTGGCGATACGCTTATATAAAGCTCAGATGTTGGGTCAATTTTAACTCTAACCTCACCAGCACCGTTAACTACAAGTCCATCCTTGAACTCAGCCTCTACCAAGAACTGTGATACATCTAAGTATTCAACTTTCTCAGTACCATCTTCAAGAATGTATGTAAACGTCAAAAACTGTCCAGTATGACCGCTATCATCATGGCTTGTAAGTTCAACATCCTTCAATGAAGAATCCTTGTAGATGTTAATTCTAGCACCAAGAACTTCACCACTTGTATTTTTAAGTTCATATGCTTCCCTTATATTAGCTGGCAATGCAGTTTCTACTTTAACAATAGATACCTTGTTAGCATCAATAGAACCTGATAATGTTTCGTCAGCAGCCTCACGTGCTTCTGTCTCTGCGCTTAATGTAGCCAAAATTGCTTCGTCCTCTGTTTCTCTCTCAGCTTTAGTCTCTTCAGTAGTCTCACCTGATGGTTCTGTCTCAGTTTCAGTCTTTACGACTTCACCGTCTATATGCCAGCCATCTGCTTCTTTTTTACATACATACCATACAACTGTTTCATCTTCATCTAAGTATTTATCCATCTGAGGTTCTACTGCTATATTAGCACTTACTTTAGCATCATCATTATCAATCTTAACTTTTTGATATATCTTACCATCACCAACTTTAGTATATTTAGATGCTGATTCTGACTTAGTTGTCTTAGGTCTTTGATATCCTTCTTTTAATATTGCAAAATGTGCTGTTGTAACTGCTTTGTTAGCTACAGTTGTTGTCTCTGCTTTAGTTGTAGCTTCTGTAGCTTTTTCAGTAGCTCTCTGTGTTGTTGTCTCTTCTGTTGTTTTTTCTGTTACTTTTTCAGTAACTTTCTCTGTTGTTGTCTCTTCTGTGGCTTTTTCAGTTGTTGTTTCTTCCGTAACTACCTCAGTTTCAGCTTCTGTTGTCTCCTCTTGTGTAGTTTCCTCTGTAACTTTAACTATTTCACCATCAACATGCCATCCGTCTGATTCTTTTTTACACACATACCATACGACTTTTTCATCATCGCCTATAAGCTGTGATACGTCTGGCTCAATTACAATGTTCTGTGCAACGCCTTCATCATTTTCACTGATATTAATAGCTTTTGCTATTGTACCAGTTCCGGCTTTTTGATATTTAGCCTGCTTTTGTGATGTTACACCAAGAGGTCTTTCATTTCCTGGTTTTAATACATAGAACACTGCTTCTACAGGTGTGGTGCTTCCCGTATCACCAAATACCTGATTGGATGGTATCAGGCTTATAAGTACCGATACCACTAAGATAAATGAACATATCTCTTTTAATAATTTCTTCACTCTTGCTGTCATATTGAACTCCTTTCAAATATCAAACCTTTTTTGCATTTGTTTTAAGCCTCTTATTTTTCCTGAGGTTAAATATGATTTTTTAAGTAAAGAACACCTAAAAAATATCCCCCTGAATGTATGAATGTACTTTGTAAGCATTCTCTTTCTTACTGTCATTCATATATTCATTCTTTTTAATACCCGTATTAACGTCCATATTAATTATTATATTGCCCTTAACATAGTAACCTGGGACTATTAATCATAACAATTCTTCTCCCACACCTTACGCAGAAAGCTGTTATATTATCCGTTACAATTCATTGTTCTGCATAAAAAAAGTTCACTAATGACATCTCATCAGTGAACTCTAATCCCTTATTAATTACTTATACAGCATCTATAAACTATCTATACACTCCCCGTACAGTCAGCTACAAATACTATAATTAAAACTGCTATAATTAATGAGTCTGTAAAATGTCAAACTATATGTCTTATATTGTGTCTGGCATCTGCCAGCAACTATGTCTCTTATATATTACATAATTGTTACATATTTGTAAAGTGTTTTTTACGCACTTTATCATTTTTGCAACATTTTTTTAATAAACTCTACGATTTCCTTGTCTGTTAGTTTCCTGCCATATAGCATATTATCTAGTTTGGACACTATCTGTTCGTATTTAGTTTCATAATCATCCGGTATATTTTTTAAAGTTAATGATGTTACAATTCCTTTTTTCTGTGTAATATCATAATCAAAATTGTCAAAAATATAATATGCCGGATAACCTTCATTATCATTGATATTCTCAATTATATCTTTAAGTTCATTATAATTAAGCTTATATTGTTCTATATCGACTGTAGAATTATCTCCATTAATCAGCATTTCGTAATATATATCAGCAAAATTTCTATTAATTTCAGCATTTTTAACAACTTCACCATCTATATGCCAACCATCGGCTTCTTTCTTACATACATACCATATAACATTTTCATCATCATCTATATATTCTGTAATATCTGGTAAACTCGCAATGTTCTTTTCTACAAGTCTGTCATTATTCTCTATAAGTTTTGCTTCATATATCTTGCCATCACCAACCTTGGTATATTTCTTCTGTGCCTCTGATTTAGTCACATCAGGTCGTGTATACCCATCATTAAGTATTGCAAAATGTACTGTTGTAAGCTTTGTAATATCAATCTCTGTTGTAGGTTCTTGCGAAGCAGTTGTTGCTTCTATCGTTGTCTCATTCTCTGTTGTAACTTCCTGTGTCGTAGGTTCTTGTGTCGTAGGCTCCTGTGTTGTAGTCTCTTCAGGCATACTGCTTTTCTTAACTATCTCACCATCTACATGCCAGCCGTCGGCTTCTTTTTTACATACATACCATACAACTGTTTCACCTTCTTCAAGGTATTGTGAGACATCTGGCACTTTAGCTATATTAGCAAGAACTGCTACATCATCATTATCTATCTTCTCTGCTTTATATATCTTTCCATCGCCAACTTTTGTATATTTTTTCTGTGCTTCTGATTTGGTCTCAACAGGTCTTACATATCCTCTGTTAAGTATTGCAAAATGTGCTATAACTGTCTCAGTTACAAGTGTATCACCACTTTGTTCTTCAAGATCTGCTGCTGATGTTCTCATATGGTTAAGCCCATTTAATAATAATGCTGCTATTATCAGGATAACGACTATTAGTCCAATCCCTGAACTTTTCTTTTCTTCTAGCATAAAAATACCCCCTTCACATTGGTTTCATAAAGGGAGTATCGGAATATTTTAGTTTTTACAAAAGTGATTTTTCAAACTTTGAATATAGACTGTCATATAACTCATGATTATTCTCATTATATACTATCTTTCTTGCAAAGTAGCAATCACTTTCCCTTATCTGCTTAAGATCATTAATATCTAATTTTCTTGGTCCTGTTGAGTGTTCATTCTCCCATATTGTAAGACGTTTCTTGTCCCATATTACTGTATCTCTAAACTGTTTAGATTCAAGTAATGTATTAGAAAATAGGAACTCTTCTGCTATCTCACAATATTTTAATACTTTAATATCTCCATTATTTCTTACTGTATTAACTGTATATTCTGCAGCTTCTCTAGTAAGCGAACACCATACAAGTCCTTTGTAATTAAATACTCTTTTTCTCTTAATCGGAAGATGATACTGTATATGTCTTAAACATTTATCTAGCAATATTACTGACTTATGTCTGCTTCTTCTATTTAATATATGCATAAAATGAAATATTTTATATCTTTTTTGCATAACAGGCATATCTGATATATCAGTAACTTCAAGATAATTATATTTCTTCCCATCTTTTTCAAAGAAATTATAATACTCGCTGTAATCTTTTGTAGGAAAATCATCTCCACTTATTATATGAAAATATGTATTATCTTTATTCTTAAGTGCTTCTTCAATCAATTCTATTATCGCCATCATATGAAGATAACTTCCCCATAGAATCTTATATTTTGATATGACATATACATTGTCTATCTCATTAAGCTTTGCTATCTTTTGTTCATCAAATTCTTTTGAATTTGCATCTATATGCACATAGCAATTAAATCCTTTTGAATATAGCTTAAGATTTCTCTCAAGCTTTGAATAATCGTGATATGCTGTTATTATTAATGCCTGCATGATATAATCCACCTTTATACATTCTTATCTTAACTATAATACATAGCTAAAAGATATTGTAATCTATTTTATTTTATTAACAAGATACTTTATAAACACATATAGGCTTATTCCTATATTATGTGTAAGTAACCTACATACAATTCGTCTTTTTTTATCAACCGTTCTTAATTTTGATACATAATGCAGATTGTTCTTTATAGTCTTATCCATAAGCAGATTATGAGCCTCTGCATTGGATACTCTATATGGACGTCTGCCATGCAACATTATATTAATCATAGCTATCGTCTCTGAAGCTACTTCTTCACATAATGCTTTCTTATCAATTCTATTATTATCTGCAAATTTTTTTCTATGTCTAAAACCTTTTACAAAATCACTAATCTTACTGTCACTTATACTTGTTCTTGAACTACCCATTACACTGTCAATCACTATTCTATATTTGTATACAGAATTATCTGTATAATAGTAATTATTAATATGAGTTATATAATCACCTACAAATGCCCTATCTTCACCAATGTGTATTGTTGTATCAAAATGTATCTTATATTGTAGTATTATATCTTTTTTGAACAACTTGCCCCAGCATGTATTAAGATCTGTATAGCTTAAAAAATATTCTTTGATATCTTTGAGCGTTATAAGTTTTTTCTCAATCTTCATGTAATCATATAATTCGTCATTCTCACTAATTGTCTCATAGTCTCCAAATACAAAATCATATTTTTTCTCTTTAAGTGGCATTATAAGCCGCTTAAACATCTCATTATCAAATATATCATCTGCATCTGCAAACATTATATATTCTCCTTTTGCAGCTTTCAGTCCTACATTTCTTGAATATGACACACCTGAATTATTCTGATGAATGCATACAAGATTCTTATGTTTTTCCTGATAACTGTCTAATATCTCTTTTGTCTTATCCCTGCTACCATCATTTACAACAATAACTTCTATCTCTTCTTCTATTGTAAATATGCTGTCAAGACATCTTGTTAAATATCTCTGTGCATTATATGCCGGAATAATAACTGTTACTAACATACTATCTTATCCTTTCCAAACAGTATATTATTTACTGCCATTTCTTATTTTTATCTCTTTTGTAATTAATATAATCTATATAGTTTTTTCTCTTCGCCATGTTATATTATTCTTAATCTGCTTTGCCGGTATACCTGTAATAATGGAATGTGGCTCATCAAATCTCTTAGTCACTATACTGCCATAACCTATGATACATCCGTCAGGTATATCTGCTCCTTTTAGAATCGATGCTCTCGCACCAATCCATACATCATCGCCGATAATAACCGGTTTATCATAATTAATCTTGTTGCCATCCATATCGCATATATCATGACCGTCTGTGTCAATTATCTCGACATTCCAGCCTATCTGAGCATTCTTTCCTATATGAACACCTTTTGTCACATTGATTACGACATTGCTATTACTAAAAAAGCCATCGTCAATCCGTAACACAGCATCCTTATATACTGTAACTTCTGCTGTAGCTGCAAAATCTGCACGTCCAGTAAATACTATCTTGCCATTATCTTCAAACATAAGCACAGATTGTTTTTTTGCTCTCTTTCCAAAAGAACCTTGTTCCATGCCAAACTGAATCATACCTTTGTATATATTGTCTGTATCTATCTCTATACAGCCTTTATATAACCCTTTAATCTTTGTTCCGGGCATAATCCTTAATGGACACTTTTTAGCAATGTCTTTTGCAAAAATCTTTTTATTGATTCTTATTGAATATAACCATATATATGCATTTTTTAATTTTTCAATTAACATATCTTCGCCTCTTCAAACCTATCTTTGGAATCAAAAAACTATTTGCAGTTTTATATTTTTCCAACATCTTATAACTATATACTAATATACACTATAAATCAATACATTATTTACAATATATATTCCTATGTTTTTTGCTAAAATGCTCTATATATATATCCGTACATATAAGGAACATTATATAACTCTTTATCTCTCCCTTATTCAAAAAATGGTAATTCTTTTTTGCTATCAGCTCATATGCAAATCTTTTCTTCTTTCTTTCTAGAAGCTTTTTGATTGCTTTTTTTTCTTCACCACTTTTAAATATCTCATTCTTGCAATATGAGTCAACAAGTAATGATTTCCATTCAAACAGAGCACTTTTTACTGCTTTTTTTTCATTTTGCTCTAAAAAGTAGTAAAACTTGTTCTCATAAGCATTTATCTTGTATCCTATTTTTAGAGTAATATCATTACTTGTTATACTATTCTCTCTCTGCACATAATAGTACATCTTATCTTCACAGGTCACTATTTTCTTACAATTATACAATATCTTATAGTATATCTGCTCATCTTCATATACTTCGCCTGTCTTAAATCTATACTCTTCCCATATCTGTTTTGAATATAGCTTGTTCCAGACAACTGTAAACCTTATCTTAGATGGAAATATGCATAATAATTTTTCTTCTCTGCTTTTATATATTTTTATATCACTATTATTCACTTCCATCTCATCTACAATAGTCGCATCTCCTAATGTATAATCATCTGCTTCCATATAACCGCACATTGATATATCTGCATTCTTATCAAGAGCATTATACATAAGTATCTCATACATCCTGCTATGTATATAGTCATCTGAATCCACAAATGCTATATAATCTCCATTTGCTATATCAATTCCACAATTTCGCGCATCTGATAATCCACCATTTTTCTTATGTATCACTTTTATTCTGTCATCTTTTTTCTGTAAATCGTTACATATATTGCCACTATTATCTGTTGAGCCATCATCAATAAGTATAATTTCAAGATTCTTGTATGTCTGATTTATTATACTATTAACACACTTTGTAACATACTTTTCTACATTATACACAGGTACAATAACACTGATTAATGGTTCCATAGATAAAAACCTCATTTCTTTATAACTTTCTTCACTGCTTTTGCAATCTTTGAATCTTTGGCTTTTTTAATCGCAATAGCTGTACTAACGCCTGACTTCCTAACCGCCTTTTCAAATCCCACCTTCCCATAATTCTTTACAAAAGTTTCTCTATATCTTCCTGGAACTGCCGGATTGTTAAGCTGATTATTATATCTATACGCTATATCTATATCCCACTTCTCCATATATATATACTTATCAAGCATACTTATGAGTTTCTTACCTTTTTCTGTATTTATTATTATACTAGAGATCTTACCATCATACTGTTCTTTTAGGTCTTCTCTGTTAATTCCCCAAAAGTCACCGATTGTAATATCTGATATTCTCTCATGTCTTGCATAATTACAATTATAACAATTATCTCGGTTTATTGATGAATTCTGAAAGGTCATAAAATATTCATCCATATCACTTCTCATACTATATATAAGCTTTTCATCTGAATATACACACAGATGGTAATCATTCTCACCTCGAAATGTTACATTAGTAATCTTAGCATCAGCACATTTGGCTTTTATATGCTCTTTAAGATATGTAATTGGTGGTGTTCCATGACATATAATATCTATAGTTATAAGATTATCATACTTTTTACCAAGATAATGATTAAGTCCATCTATCTGACAGGGCGTTGCTATAAATAGCACAAGCCGTCCCTGTCTTAAGAACTCTTTTACCTTCTTATATGAATATCCAATATATGCCTGAACATATTTTGAACTTTTAAATCGCTCAAGTTGTTCAGGCGTATCAGCATAATCAAATATAAGCTTGGCATCATCATCAAAATATGTACCAAATACTACTCCATCATTATCTATTACATATCTTGATATAGCCGTTCCTATACCGCCTGATGCACAATTCTTTCTGTCATTCTCATTCTTAGTCCATGCAGCATAACATTCATCTGTTATATGATATTCAGATTCGTTAAGTACAGGACATGCTTTCGTACATGCTCCACAGTAGATACATTTATTAGCATCTACTGTAGGAATTGTCTTGCCAAGTCTGTCATGCGTAACTGATATTGCTCCTTTTGGGCATGCATTCATACATGCAAAACAACCAAGACAATCTTCTTTCTTACATAATTCCATTTCTATTCTCCAATCGCTTTCTTCAGATAATTAAGACTATTTTCTCGTTCTCTTTTTATCTGCTCGTTGATTGATTTGTAATCTATTTTATTAAAGATAACATCGTCAATTTTTCTTCCATTTACTACTTGGTCCTCAACGCCAAAGCGTCTTAACAGGTCAAAAAGTTTTTCATTATTACCATATACTTTTCCATTGCCTTTTCTTAAAAGTACTGCAAACTGTCGGTTGAATTTGATTGAAAATACACTTCCATGGAATGTATCTGTAATAACAAAATCTGCATTTTTTATATACCATAATACTTCAAATGGATCTGCTGCAACATATCCTTTTAAGTACCTTTGTGGTCCACACAGACATACTATTTTTTTATTATGTTTCTTTGCAAAACGACTTATCTCCCTACATTCACTTTTTTTCAGACGACACTGATATGCATATACCACAATATAGTCTTTTTGTGGTGCTTTTTTAGGTATCTCATTCTCATAATCATATAAGAATACCGGATCGACATGATATTCTGGTGTCTTGCCTGTAAGTTCTTGTATTATACTGACTGAATTCTTATCACGTACTGATATATCTGAAAAATCATTAAAATATCTTGTAAGTTCTTCTCTTTTACCATGTCTGTCAATCTCATTAATTGTTGTATTACCAAATGAACCGGCGTAACTTATAACTCTTTTTGCATTTCTATGAGCTCCAAACAGTTCAGGCGAAAAACCTACATCAGGGTTAGACTGAACGCAGTTAAATACTTCATCACTTCCTATAACTATTACATCTTCTTTTGTATTGTATTTTTTCTCAGATGTAACTCCTATCATAGGAAGATATTTTCCTACATATCGCTCCTCGCATCTTCCCATATTATTCCAATATTCATTCATAACTTTTTTTGAATTAATATAAGGTGGAATAAGCTTTCCTATTGCTTCTTTTATATCAAGTTTTGAATTACCACTAACATTCTCTGTAATAAGTGGTTCTCCTGTATGATAATCTACAAATTCCGTTTCATCTCCAAGCATCTCTATATTTTTTTTAAGACTATATGCCTGCATAAACGAACCATAATTGAACACTCGCTGCATTGATATTATTCCAACTTTCATATACTTCTAGCCTCTTTCTTTAATTTTTGTTCTTCAAAATGTATACTCTTGGTATCATTTTTGCAACTGTTATCTTTACCTTATTTTTCTTTGTTATATTACTTTTCATAATCTTACTGTAATATCTTATCATGTAGTGGTTTATTCGCCTTAATCGCTGATCATATCTTTGTGCATAATCAAATGCATTAAGATAATAGTGACTGATTTTCTCTAAACATCTTTCCATAAGCTGTGGATGTTTTTCTTTAAAATATTCATATTGTTCTATCCAGCACAATAATATATCTTCACGCTTTTTATCATCATGTGTATTAGTTATTGAATCTGGATTTATGCAATATCCATATAATTCAGCATCCACATAAGCTATACGTTCAGCTCTTTCAAACAACTTGTACATAATTGCAATATCCTCGTAATATCTTCCGGGAATAAATCTTATCCCATTAAATATAGCTGTTTTAAAAATCTTATTCCAAACATAATGTGTATATTCATTTTTTGTAAGTTTTTCAATAGCATTCTCTTTATCTAAGACAGTATATTCTATAATGTCATCACAAAAATCTATCTGTTCCATCTTGCTTATTCGCTTAAATCTACACTCTGCTATATTGCATTTTGTATCTTCTATTGTCTTTAACAATACTTCTACGAATCTTTCTGACACAACATCATCTGAATCCATAAACATAATATACTTTGTCTTTACTTTTGATATTCCATAATTTCTTGCTTTTGAAACGCCTGCCTCTTTTATTGAATAACATTCTAAGTTATCATACATATCTGCATATTCTTTACATATTGAAAATGAATTATCAGTAGAACCATCATCTACTATGATCACTTTATAATTCTTTACATTCTGTTTAACTATACTATCAAGGCATCGTCTTATATATTTTTCACTGTTGTATACAGGAATAACTATACTCACAATATATCTATTATTCATGAAATACCTCCCCATAATACTATGTTATTTTCATCTAACGGTTTTTTTCTTTAATTTTTTTCTTATCATGTTTTTTACCATGATACGTTCATTTTTACCAAGTACAATCATGTAATTAACTGCATATCCTATGATTCCACATCCTGCTGCAACTACAATTAACATTCCCCATGAATTGACTGGAACATTTCTCTGTATTGTAAAATAGATAGCAAGAATAATTACTGATGATACTGTTCCTCTTAACATTGGTGGATAGAATGTATACCAGCTCTTCTTTAGTATCTTTGCTGAATATATTGGTATAAAGAAAAATACTCTAAGGAACATAAGTGCTGCTGTTGCTATCTCAATTGCATATACACCAAGGTCTGTTGTCTCTAACAATACTAATTCAAATATGATATTAAGTATACTTGTTATAAAAGATACAAGTACAGGTATCTTTACTTTCTTGGTTATACTATTTACTGTACTAAGTGGATATATATATACCTCAAATATTGTATGGAACAATATTAAAAATGACAAAATGTTAATTGTCTTTACTTCTTCACCAGTAAGTGATGGTATCCATAGTCTATAAAAATCTGTTCCAAATGCAATGAATCCAAGTATTGGAATTGAACATATAAATCCACATACTTTTATTGATGATTTAACATCTTTTTCAAATAAATCCATATCTCCTGTTGCGTATGATTTGGTAAGCTGTGGTGAAAATGCATTACTAATCATTGATATTAGATTTAGCATCTGAATTGGTACTGTCTGTGCATATGATATGTATCCCATTGCCATTGAACTTATAAACTTATTACTGATTATAAGATCAAGTCCACTTACAAGTATGTTTGTAAGCTGATTAACTGTATTCCATATACCAACACTTAATAATTTTTTCATTGACTCAAAGTCAAATTTTTTTCTGCTAAACTTAATCTCCGGAACAAGGCTCTTCATATACTGTTTATTAGTTATAAGAAGAAATACTGCACATACAAATGCTGCAAAACCTATATACCATACTTTTGGAGCCATGAATCCAAACATTCCAACAAGAATTATTGCTTTTATTACATTACTCTCAAAGTTTCTCTTTGCTGCAAGTTCAAGTCTATTCTTAATGAATGTTGATATTCCCCATGGGCCGAATGCAAGATTAATTAAGAATGTTATAAATATGAACATCCATAATCCTTTTATATCCGACATTGAGCTCGCTGGAACGTTGAGAATCTTATCCATATAGAATGATATAAGCATCATTGGAATAAACAATACTATGGCCACTATCACATCTGCCATAAATACAGATGAATAATATTTATTAGCTTCATCAAACTTTCCTTTATGATATTCTGTTGCAACGAATATACCAAGCATATTATTAAATGCAACTGTAAATACAGATATATAACTTGTTACCTGATATGCCATTCCAACAAATCCATATACATCTTTACCACATTTTCCTGATATATATGGGGTAAGTACAAAACTTACACCAAGGCTTACAATGAACGAAAATATCTGTGCTATTATATTAATTGTTGTTCTTTTTCCATTTCCCATTATTAGTAGTCTCCTATTATCATGCTTTTATATGTTTTCTTTCAATCAGTGAACTATGCACTAAGCTAAAGTTTCGGTGTTTCTTACTTCAAAATTCAACTATCCTCTAATACAGTTCCATATTAGATAGTATAGTTTAAAACTCATTCCAAAGAGAAAACTTTCAACCTTTGCTCCTGCCCCCAGTGTGCACTTATTCTTGTTCTCTCTATAATGTTTTAAATAGAATTGCCTACTCTTTTCTATCTCAACATCATCACTCGCATGGGCTTCTTTCATCCACTTATTAATTCTTGCAGTCATGTGAATATACTGCTTCATAGCTTTTTTCCAAAGTTCCCATTCGTTCTTCTCTTCGTAAAAACATATTCTGTGTTCATACGCCTGTAATAGATTAAATTTCTTAATATTAAATGCTGAACCCATAATACCAGAATCCCTGCGAAGGTAATAATATAACGGAACGTCTACAAATGCAATATTTTTGGCATTATATAGATATTTAAATGTTGTAAACTCATCCTCATGTATATATCCTTTAGGATATATAATATCTCCCATCACTTCCCTCTTATATAGCTTATTCCATGCTACTGTAAATGCTATTCTAAGATCAGTTCTGTCATAATATACATTCTGTGCCTCTATATTAGTCATAACCTTTGTTGTATACTCTTTTTGTGGTTCTACTATTGTTGAAGGCATATCACCTTCTGCCACTTCCTCAAGATTAGATATTACTATATCAGCATTTGTCTTATTCATTGTATCTATAAGAATCTTATACATATTCTCATTAATATAATCATCTGAATCTACAAAGCCAATAAGCTCTCCATGTGCTCTTTCTAATCCATAATTTCTTGCATCAGATAGTCCTCCATTTTCTTTATGAAGTACAACTATTCTATTATCTTTTTTAGCATACTCTTCGCATATATCACCTGATGAATCCGGTGAACCGTCATCAACAAGTATTATCTCTATATTCTTATATGTCTGAGCTATAAGACTTTCTATACACTTACCAATGTAGTCTTCAACCTTATAAACCGGCACAATTACACTTATCAATTTTTCCATAATCCCTCTCCATCCTTCGTATCAGTTTTTGTTGCCGCATCAATCATATCCATAAGTTCATCTGATATACCAGTTTTTACTTTTCTTATAAAGAGTTCTTCTCTGGTTATAAGTTTCTCATAGTCTTTTTTTTCAAATACTGTCACTGCTTTAGGAAATTCAAAGTAATGTATATTACGCCAATTAACAAGCCATCTCTTCTCCGGTTCATCATGCTTAATACATCTTAATCTAAACTTGTCATTACTATGCACAATTGTATGAAAATACTCTTCATCAGGAAACTGTACATGCATCATTTTTTTGTTGAACTTTTTATGAGTATCATAAAATTTTGCAAAATACTCTGCACACTCTCTTGTGACTGCCCATTGTGCTGCTCCATAATGCATATATAGCACATCGCCTGAATCTTTTACAATTCCATTAAATCCAATAGTTGATATACTTTTCACAAGATTAATTGCATTATGAAACATTCTATTCAATTTACTATGCTTTTTTAGATAATATTCTTTATCTCTACTATTATACAGTCTGTATTTTCTGGCATAGTGCCAATCTTTCGTGCATGCTATCTTACATCCTCTTATATATTCTATATCAGGATTCTTAGCAAAAAACTGTTCTATATATTCATTAGACTTGATTGGATAATCAAGATTTTGAAGCAATATGAAATAGTCATATTTTCTGGCACTTTTAAGTGCTTCATTTATAAGTTCCATTGTTGCCAAAATTGCATTATATCCACCCCAATACACTTTATGTCTGTTTTTTACAAAGTGTACTTGTTTATTGTCACTAAGTTTCTCCTTAAATGGAGTAATATCTGCTTTGGCATCAACGTGTATATACATATCAAAGTCCGGATGTGCTGTAAGTCTATCTGCTACTCTTTTAACAACATCACTATCACAATGACATAAGTTTAAGAATGCAATCCTCATAATTCATTAACTCCTTTTAAATTTGTAACCTGCAATATTAAGAACTGTTGTTGCAAGGAATAGTATAAAATACATCTTGCCTTTTAAGAACCAGAATGGTATCACATTAACAGAGAATTTTGCATCTACCTTATAATCTGATATCATCTTCTCTACTCCAGGAAGTTTTATATATTTTAAGAATTCTCTGTAACGCTTAAAATATCCATATTCCTTATTAGGTGCTGATAGCAAAAATGCAAGTTCTATACATGACATTATAACTGTTCCTGCCCATTCTTTTGTAACATCTATATTGAACCTTCTATCAATCTTGCTAGTAAGTTCTTTTCTGGCTGTAAGGAGTCTAATCTTTCCTTCAAGTTTTTGAAGAGGCTTTTTCTCATATACAAAGATTGTCGATGTCGTTCTTGTTACAAGATAATAATAACATTTCTTCTCAACATATACACTTTCTGCATAACTTAAATATTCTGATACAAACATTGTATCTTCACCAACTCTAAGGTTCTTATTGAACTTAAGTCCGTTGTCTTTAATAACTGATACTTTTGTCATAACATGCCATAATGCGGGATTTTCAACATATAGTGCTTTGTCTTTATGATTAAGCCAATCATTAATAGCATGATCTGATATTCCTATGAACTTTGGAAAAAGTTCACTCATTATCTCATTGCCTATATAATGTCTTTTCTCGAATATTGGTGGGCATGTCTCTTTGATCTTACCATCTTCAAATCTATGATAACCATATATAACAGTATCATATTCTCCTCTTTCAACAATCTTTGCAAGATCTGCAAGGCAATATGGCTCAACAAAGTCATCCCCATCAAAGAATAGAAAATATTCTCCTGTTGCAAGTTCCATACCTGTATTACGAGCTATTGATACACCTTCATTTTCTTTATGAATTACAGTAATTCTTGAGTCCTTTTTCTTATATTCATCAAGCACTCTGCCTGTGTTATCTGTTGATCCGTCATTAACTACTATTATCTCATAATCACTATATGTCTGACTAAGTATACTGTCTAGGCACTTACCAATATAGTCTTCTATGTTATATGCCGGAATAACTATACTAAATTTCATACATTTTCCTTTCCTACAGTCAGTCTTACTACTACTATATTTTCATAATCCATATAATAGATAATAATATAACATTCCTGCAATGTTCATTTACTTTTAACAATTTTTCATTCCCATTAGTTTTCCAATAATTACTCTATATTATCTAATTCTTAGTTCTTCTTGCATAAGCTGCTTTAAATCTAAAATATGCTATAAGCATTGTAACATTACCTGATTTTATAAGTGAATACTCTATTTTCTTATATAGTTCCTTAATCTCACTTTTTGATAATTCATTTACAATACTCTCTACAACACTACTTCTTACTGCTCTTGTATACATCTTACGCAGTTCTTTTTTATCTTCAACACTTTTTGCGAATTCAAAGAATATGTTAGTTATTACACTAAGATAATATCTGTTCATCTTCGGTATAAGTTCCATATTACCATTCTCTTTTATCGCATTCTTGTTATATTCAAGAAGTATTCCTGTATAATCAATTCTTCTGTCAATATCATATCTTCTCATTGCACTCTCACTATGCTGTCTGTAGAATAATATTGATTCATTAGATAATAGTACATTCTTACAATATTTATAGTAATCTGCTACAAATATATAATCTTCGCCTATTGGAAGATCTGTTCTGAATGTTATATTATTATCTATTATCTTCTCTCTTAAGAATAATTTGCCCCAACAAGTGTTAAGATCAGATGATGTATATAGAATCTCATCTATCTTGCTCTTCTGATTCGTTACTTGTTCTTCTATATTATACTCATACAGATCAGTTGTCATATCTTCAAAAAGTGAAGAATATGACATTGCTACAAAATCATACTTATTACATTTTATATATTTGTCAATATATTCAAATGCATCTTCTGTAAAGTAATCATCTGCATCAAGAAACATCACATATCTTCCTGTTGCATGTAAGAGGCCGGCATTCCTTGCTGTAGACACACCGCCATTATTCTTATTAATTATCTTGATTCTATTGTCTTTGCGGCTATACTCTTCACATATTGTAAGTGATGAATCACTACTTCCGTCATTTACAAGAATAACTTCGCAGTCATACTTTTTATTTATTACTGAATCGAGACATTCCCTTATATACTTTTCAGCATTATATACGGGAATTATTATACTTAATTCCATAGTCAGCTGCCACTCCTTTAATATTTTTTGCCTGAAAACATTCCCTTTATTCTAAATAATAGTGGGAATATAGCACTATATATTCTATATGTAAAATCATTAACTGTTCTCATAAACATTGCCTGATGGCTCTTTGTCTTCTTAAGTGTCTCATTCTTGCTATAATCCGGAAAAGTTGTCTTTAGTAATTCATAATTCTTAGCTAATGCCATTTTTCTGTCTTTTTTATCAGGTATTCTTGCTATTCTTGAAAAAGAACTACATAAAAGAATTCTTGTAAATAAGAACTCAAGTGCATCTTCATATTCATCATAGAATCCATTTTTCTTATAGAATTCAACTATGTCATTAAGAATATCTAATATCTGTAGTGTCTTTAATGATGATTTATTATTAATTGAACTTCCTCTTTGAACATAGTGTATTGGTGCCGGCTCAACATAAGAATATCTGTTAATAAAAGGAACCAGTTTTACAAAGAAATTAACATCTTCATAAATAAGTCCCTTTGGAAATAAAACCTTACTATTAATAAGCCATTCTCTTTTGTATATTTTATTCCATACGACACTTCTTCCAAACATTATCATCTCTTTTTTGTCGTATATCTCTTTACCAATCTCTATATCTTCGCTATCTGAATATGTATGTCTGAGATTACACTCAACTATATCTGAATCATCTTCTTTGGCTTTTTTATAAAGCACTTCAAACATATCATATTCCATGAAATCGTCCGAATCTATGAATCCTATATATTCTCCTGTTGCATAAGGTATTCCATAGTTTCTTGCATCAGACAGTCCTCCATTTTGTTTTACAAGACTAATCACGTTATCATACTGCTTAGCATATCTGTCTATTATCTGTTGTGAATTATCTGTTGCCCCATCATTAACAACTATTATCTCTATGTCTTTTAATGTCTGATTAACAAGACCATTAAGACATTTATCAAGATAAGGCTCTACATTGTAAACTGGAACAATTACACTTACTTTCACCATCATCTTCCTCCATATAATTTATTGCTGACTCTTTAAAAAGTCATTAACAATCTTTATTATCTTTTCTTTTTGAGATACATATTTTTCAAATCTGTAACTATATGCTTTCTCTATAAGCTCGCTCAGATTATCATTTTCTTTGCATGCAAGCACATACCGTTTCTTAGCAAAAGCTTCTGCTATCTCAATCTGATGATCATCAACATGTTCTTTATATTTTGCAAGTCGTGGATATACAATTACCGGTTTGTTAAGATTAATAGCTGTAATTATCGTTCCGACTCCACTATGTGTAATGATCAGGCCGGCATCTTTTATACATCTGTCAAATTCTTCTTTATCAATAAACTGCTTATAATTATAATTAACGGGAATATAGTCTGAATTACCAATCTGAGCAAATACTTCATCTTTTATTATTCCTTTTTCTATATATTCATCAATAAGCTTAAGCAATCTGTTTAATTGAAATTTTTGTGTTCCAAGCGTAACAAATATCATTACTCAATCCTCCTAAAAAATTCCGCCACCATATATAGCATTTGGAAAAAACTGTTTAAGTTCTTCCCACTGTATTATGAATATATCTGCAACTTTATACATTAACTTACCTGTAAGTGAAGGTGAATCAACTCTTGCGAATGATTCAATGTATATTATCTTTTTTTTAGCAAACTTACCAAGTAAACATATTGGATATGTTGCAAGTGCACCTGTTGATATTATACAATCAGGCTTTTCCTTAATCAGAATATGTAAGGATCTTGCAAAAAGTCCAATAAATTTGAATAGGAATAATGGCTCTTTTCTATTAATCTGAGATACATATATTGTCTTATCACAAAAATTAATCTCATTGAATCCACCTTTTTCTGTTAAAAGGAAGGAATCATACTGTGATGCTATATCTTTAAGTCTGGATATTTCTTCTAAGTGTCCACCTGATGAAGCCGCAAAACAAATTTTCTTAATCATAACATCTTCCTCACTATTTTTTCTTTTTTATAAATTTTCCTTTTTATAAATTTTCCTTTTTATAATTCTTATCTTTTTATAATTTTTACCTTTTTATAACAGTACATCGCAAATATATAATCTGCGATGTACTGTCCTTAATCTACGTTTTGTTATTTATCTGAATCAGGAATAATTCCTATAATTATATCTGCATCATCCTTGCCTATGCATTGTGCAATTGACTTAACATTATTAGAAAATAACTCTTTGCACATTATTGCTGCACATATTACAAAACATGCTGCCAAAGCATATATTATTCTCGTCTTTGTTAATGAATTACTTGCATATCTGTAACATCCTTCTGCCTTATCGAGAAGCTGGATAGAATCACTTCCTGTAATTGAACTAATCTCTATTACAAATGCTTCTGCTACTGCATTAGCTACTTCAATTGCAATATCCGGATCATTAGTATCTGCATATATCTTCATAATATATGAACTTGAACTGAATCCTGTACTTATCATATACTGAATCATTGATGCATTGATTGATGAGTTACCAATTATCGCTTCTGCTCTCTGACATACTTTTTTACTAGTAACAACATCTGAATAATTAATCATTGCATATACATCTGCATCTGCATCTCGTTGTGATGAATATGTTGCACAATATACAGTTGCTGTAGCTCTATATGTCTCTTCATTAGTCTTATTCGATGTAAGAAGTAAGCCAAGCAGTGCTCCAAGCAGTGTAACTGCTACTATAAGAAGCTTGTTCTTCCATAATGCAATAAATGCAATTTTTATATCCTCAAATTGAATTTCCTCATTCATTGTTATCTTTTCTTCCCTTCATTCTTTTTAATTCTTGCTTAATCGCATATATGTATCACTGACTATCTCTTTTGTTTCTTTACAATTACAATAATAAATGCACCAACAATTATAATAGCTGCAATGACTACAATCTGCCACATCTCAATACCATTTGCTGAGTTATTCACAACATTATTATTCTGTTCTGTAGACTGAAGCTGTGATTTTGTTACCTCTACTGCTGATGGATCTGTAACCACTTCAAACTGCTGCCCTTTGCTGTCCTCGTATGTATATGTAATTGTAACATTATGTGTTCCAGCTTCATTAAATTCAATATATGCTTCCTGCTGTTTCTTACTATTAGCTCCCATTGTTCCGATATCTGAGACAACATTGTCCATACCATCGCCTGTGATTGTCATCTTAACATTATATAGTTCATCAATACCTGTATTCTCAAGTGTTGCATTAACTCGTGCTTTAGTACCTGTTATTGCATTAATTGGTATTGAATATGACTGAATAACAAGCACACTGTCCTGTTTAACCGGAATCTGAAGTACTGTCTGGTTAACTCCCTGTCCTACAAGGTCATCATAATATGAGATATTCATTGTCAAGTCAATTGAAGCTACATCTATCTCAGATGCTGAATTAAACTTAACAGTTACAGGAATCTCCTCACCTGGTGCCATCTGCTCAATATACATCTGATCAGATGTTGTATATACTGGATAGATTGTCTCTGAATTGCTTGTACATGTTACAAGTACACTTGTTACTTCATTAGTTGCACTTGTATTCTTAAGTGTATATGTCAGGTCAAAAGTAGAGCCTGCTGTTATTCCATCTGATGATACATTGTATGATGACACAATAACTCTTGGAAGTGACTGCGCAGCTTCTATCTTCTCCGGTTTGTTATAGCCAAACATTACAACTGCACACACTACTATAGAAGCTAAAAAAATAAAAACTTTGTTATTCTTCATGTTTTTGTTACTTTCCTTTCTCTTAATTCCGTTCTTTTTTATATTTCATTTTGAGTTTTATTCTTATTCTGTTTTTTCTTCTTTTCAAGATTCTTTTCATATTTTTTGGACATATTCTTGCTTCTGAAATAATCATAGTCTTTTATTACCTTCTTATACTGTGATAATTCAACTTTATTAATGATAATTCCATAGAATTTGTCCTCATATTTTGCCATCTTACGCTTTGCATCTCTAAGCTGTGGCTTAGTTGTCTGATTAAGTGCTGTCATAAGTACTATGCCATCAACATATGGCACTAGAATATCAGCATCTGATACAATATTAATTGATGGCAGATCAAGTATTACATAATCATATTCATCTTTAAATTGTTTTATAAGTTCTTCCATCTCTGATGAACACAAAAGTCTTACCGCACTTCCTGACATCTTGCCGCCAGGTATGAATTGCATGTTATCATAATTAGTATCATATATTATATCATCTTTAGCCGCATTACCACTAAGATAATCTGAAAGACCTGTTTCATTATCCTGATTAAACCTTTTGTATTCGTTCTTTTTTCTTAAGTCACAATCTATTAGTAAAGTCTTCCATCCTGACTGTGAAAGTGCTATTGCAAGATTAATAACTGTAGCAGTTGTTCCGGTTGCAGCACTACATCCAGTAAAAAGAACCGTATTTTTACCATATAGTTTCTTTCGCTGATGAATCTCAACAACAATTCTGTCAATTGCATCATCAATAAGAAGACTTTCGCTTCTGTAGAATTCAATTACTTTTTTCTTCTTCATTACCCTCTATTACTCCTTTTCATGTTGCTTTGTTTAAAGCCAAGACTTTCGTATTATAACACGTTCATATATATAAATCAACAAAATCAAATCCATCAAAGGAACTAAAAAATATGTCTTTAGTACCTGTTTTTTAATATTTTTTTCCAAATTTTACATAATCGTATCTGTATAAGTGATAATTTTATATAATCAGTCCATTATTAAACTATACAAAAAGGCAGTGTATATAACCATAAGCACATATAATATGCTCACAAGTTATAATACACTGCCTTATTCTCTTTACCTATATAATACTGATTCGTATTAATCATACAGTAGTTATCTTAGATACTCACCAAGTACTTTACTAAATATCATTGCATTCTCACCTGTAAGATGTCCTTCATAATCACAATAACCTTTAATACTTCTGTCAAGTCCTTCAACTTCTTCATAATTATAATTAATATAGTCTACATTATAACTTTCAGAAAGTTTTCTAAAATACTCATCACAATCTTTATATTCTGTACTATACTTTTCAATTGTATCATTAGGTACCGGTGTTATAACTACAGATAATTCTATATTATTATCTTTGCAGAGTTTCACAAGCTTTCCAAAGTACTTTTTGGTATCTTTCACTACTTTATCTCTGTTCCATACTATAAAGTTAGTCCAGTTCTTCGCTGAGTCTGCTACCGGATTACGATATATTGAACCACCAACTTTATAATATTGTGCTTCTGATGCGAACGCACTTATATCACAAGCTTTCTCAATTCCATTCCATTTGTTCTCAATATTCTTTGGAATCATCTTATATTCTTTTCTAAATACATACCATGGAAAACATATCGCCCTAAAATCTTTATTAACCTCTTTGTCCATAAAACATTCGAGTTTTGCAGGTGAAAATCTCATATTTCTATATATAAGTGTACTATCTGTTCCTGTATATTCGTTTGTAACCCAATATCCATAATCAAGTTCATAGACAACTTTTTTAGGCTTATGTTGTTCTATTATACTCTTTAACATATAATAAGAATCTGACAGATATTCACCTCCGAGGCACATATTAACGCTCTTACTTCCTGTTATCTCATCTATTACATCAGTCTGTATTCCACATTTTCCATGTGAAGTTCCTATGAATACTATATCATGTGAGTCATTATATGCTGTATTGTAATCAACTTTCACATAACTGTAAGGAATAAATGCATAGTTAAGAATTACATTGCCAAGCACAATACAAGCCATAAAAAGTGCGATTATTAATGCACGTCTTACATAAGGATGCTTTTGTTCATTAGAATTGCGCATATATAAATCCTCCTACACTATCAGGTGGCATTCCTATCATTGGCAGCATAAATATAACTGCGAGATAGATAAGTCCTCTCACTTGCCATGGCAATGATATAACTTTTTGTGCCACATCTACCTTCTTTTCTTTCAGGACACTTATTATGAATACTACTATAATGCCAATCGCTATCGCTATAAACTGAATATCCATATAGCTTATATATCCTGGATTATCTGCAAATATGCTTCCGTCAAAAAGTGGTGTCCAGTCAAACTTTGTAAACATATTCTTAAACATTATAAATGCCTGTTTTACATCTGCTGACATATCAAACAGCCAGCTTATATTAACAAGAATGAATGTTCTTATAATCTGGAATAGCACAAAACCTTTTGATTTATCATTGATATTAAGTTTCTTCTTAGCAGCTCTATATCTATCTGCCATAATACCACTAAAGCCAATTATTATACCATTATATAATCCATATACAATATATTTGCAAGCTGCACCATGCCATATACCAACAACAATGAATACGATTATATTGGCAATACATATTGGTAATGAACGTCCAAGTTTCTTGCCGAATTTACGTTTTGCAAACTTTTGAAATCTTCCCATCCATTTTGACAAAGTCACCGGATAAAATACATAATCTTTCATCCATGTTCCAAGTGTTATATGCCATCTATGCCAAAAATCTGTTATAGATTTTGCAAAATAAGGCTGTTTAAAGTTCTCAACGAGTCTTACTCCAAATAGTTCTGATATTCCTCTTACAACATCTATTCCACCTGAGAAATCTCCATATAGCTGAAGTGAATATGCAAGAACGCCAACAATTACAAGGCCATCAAACTGTTCATATTTATTAAATATTGTATTAACATACATCGCTGCATTATCAGCAATTATCATCTTCTTAAACAGACCATATAATATAAGCATAAGAGCTTTTTCTATCTCTTCAAACTTAGCTGTATGTTTTTTGAACAATTCGTCGCTAAGACTATTAAACCTGCTTATTGGTCCCTGCATTATCTGTGGAAAATATGATACAAATAACGCAAGTTTGAATATATTTTTTTCAGCCGGAGTTCTCTTCCAGTATACATCCAGAATATATCCTGTTGACTGAAATGTATAAAATGATATTCCAAGAGGCAGCAGCAGATTGACAAAAGAAATATTGCCGCCTGATATATTATTAATAATATCTATTGCGAAATTAGTATACTTAAGTATTGCAAGTATTCCAAAATCAACAAATAAAGCTGCAATTAGTATTTTTTTCTTATTCTTTTGTTCTGATTTTTCTATAAAGACTGCTGCAAGATATGTTACAACAGTTGTCGTTATTATAAAAATAATATTCTTTGCACCAGAAGCCAGATAGTATATGTAGCTTAATACCAGCAGCAACTGCCACTGATATTTTCTACATACTGTATAATAGAGAAATACGCCTACCGCCACCAGTCCAATTAATTGTAGTGATGTTAGTGACATAATATTCTCCTATGCTTCTTTTAATCTTTCAATCATACTCCATAATGCTCCTGCTGAATTGAAGTTCTCAGGAATAATCTCTGCTGGTGTTATTGTAACGTCAAATTCGTCCTGAATCTCACTTACTATTGATAATATTGCAAATGAATCCAATATACCATCATCAATTAAAGTCTCACATGTTTCATAATCTGCATCAGGACAGATCTCCTCTAAAATTTCAATTAATTTATCCATCTTAATTCTCCTTTAAATAATTTAATCTATTAGTTTCAAACTCGTCTCTGACAAGCTCTAATCCTCTCTTTTTTGAATAAAAATATATAGCTGGCATATTTCTGCTTAAAAACATATATATTCCTTCTGTAACTGAATAAGCCCCCGTTTTATCAAATACAATTATATCCCCAATCTCTGGCTCTGTAAGTGGCATATTGCGAAGAATAACATCTGCAACTGTGCATAACGAACCACATACCGTATATTTTTCATCTATATCAGTATTATCTATTGCCTGTCCATTCTTATATTGTGTATAGAACATCTGCTTCATAGCCATTGTCTGACCATAATAATTAAGATGATTAATACCACCATCAACTATACAATAGTTATTCTGTCTGTTTTTTTTTATATCAGCAATTGAAGTTACATAAGAACCACATTCTGCTGCTATATATCTTCCCATCTCAAATACAAGTTCACCGTCAAATTCCATATTTGCAACTGAACCTTTAATAGCCGGAATCATCTTATCGCTTATATCTTTATCGTTAACGAAGTATGGCACAAAAAGTCCCGGACCATATTCTATCTTGTTAATTTTGACTCCATGCTCATCTCTTAATGTCTTATATATACCATCAAGATACTCAAGTTCTGCAACTACATCTTCTGTCTTCTTCTTCTGCGTTCCAGAATATAATTGAATTCCTGCAAGAATCATATGGCTGTCTGTTTTAAGTCTGTCTGAAAAATTATATAATACTTCTTCATCAACGCCAAACTGATTGCCACTTGTAATTCTTATAAGCACTTTTATTATCTTATTATGCTTTCTTGTAAGCTTCTGTAAAAGTTCAAAGTGTGCAATTGACTCAATTGTAAATATTGTAATTCCATCGCAGATTGCTTCCTCAATATCGCTATATTCTTTATTAACTCCTGATATGACTATCTTTGATACATCAATACCTGCTCTTTTACATATCTTATGTTCTCCTGGTGAACATACTTCAAAATATGGCACTAAATCTTCAATCTCTTTAATAATAAATGGATTGGCTTTCATAGCATAACACAATTTTGCTGTATGTTCAAATGTGTTTTTAAGTTTAGAGACATTGTCTCTTAATACATCTGTATCAAATACAAATGCCGGTGTAGTTTTTTCTTTTCCAAATTCAGCAATTACTCTTTCATCCATCTTATCTAATCCCCCAATTTTAATAATTCATTTCTGTCAATCTTTCCATTCTTAGTAAGTGGAAATTCTTCAACTGCATGCATCTTAATTGGCACCATATATGCCGGAAGCTTAGCTCGCAAAGCTCTTTTTACTTCTTTTACTTGTGCTTCCCCTTTATAATATGCAACTATATTATTAATATCTTTGTTAAAGATACAGCATGCTCTCTCAACGTTTTCAACCGACTCCATTGCATTCTCAATCTCACCAAGTTCTATTCTATGCCCCATATGTTTTATCTGAAAATCTATACGGCCTTTGTAATATAAAAGTCCATCTTCTCCATAATATGCAAGATCACCTGTTCTATACATAAGCTCATTATATGCTTTGTTAAGTGGATTATTGACAAAAGCTTTCTTAGTCTGTACTTCATTATTATAATATCCAAGAGAAAGACACTGTCCAAGAACGCATATTTCTCCGTCTACACCTGCTTGTGTAACCAGATTATCATCTTCATCAAGAAGAATTACCTTCTCATTAGGGAATGGCTTTCCGATTGGAATATTCTTATTGTCATCAATCTCATCAACAATATGATATGTGCAATTACATGTAACTTCTGTTGGTCCATATACGTTGACATACATAGCATCAGGAATATATTCTTTCCATATTTTTAACTGTTTTATAGGCATTACTTCGCCGGAAAAAATTACTTTATTAATCTTATCCGGAACTTTGTATGTAAATCCTTTTAGAGTTGATATAATACAAAGTGCTGATACAGCCCATATAAGCGTTGTTATATTCTTATCTATAAGATAATCCATAAGTTCCATAGGAAATGAAAACTTTTTCTTTGGTATTATAGCCATTGTTGCACCTGTATATATTGTTGAATATATATCTTTTACAGATACATCAAAATCAAATGGAGCCTGATTACCAATAATATCATTCTCTGTTATATTAAAAAGTTCAGTAAAATATGTTATAAAATCAATTACTGATGCATGTCCAACAACAACACCTTTTGGAATTCCTGTTGAACCTGATGTAAAATTGCAATACAAAGGACTAAGTGCATTATGTCTAGTTCTAATACTATTAATAAATTCTTCATCTATCTCTTCTGTTGCTATATCTTCACTAAGAATATAATCACCTGTATATCCAGCCTTTTCAAGTTTTGCTACATATGCCTGTGATGTCAGCATCTTGTTAACATCAAGTGTTGCTAATATGCTCTCAATTCTTGTAAGAGGATGTGCTATATCTACTATTGTATAGAAACTTCCTGCATATATTGTACCAAACATCCATATAAGCGTATCCACACTCTTATCCATATATATTGGAACAGCTTTGCCACTAACAAATTCATTTTTTATCGCCGTAGCAGCCTGCTTAGCTTTTATCACAAAATCTTTATATGTTATCTGTGTATTTTCATCTTCAAAAAGTATCTTGTCAGGATTTTTATCAGCTGACTTTTCAAGCATTTCTAAAACATTATTCACAATTATTACCACCAATCCTCTTTTTTCTTAAAGTAGTATAACATATATTCCGCAGTTTTGACTCTACTTTTATTTAATTTTTTCTTAATTTTTCTTTACAAAAGTTGTATAATTTAAGTGAGTGAGTATTTTTTTGTCCGGAATTATCAAAAAATACTTATCTCTTACACTTTTTAGGAGGATAACAATATGATAAATGTATACAAATGTTTCCCTGATGGCAAATTCAAAGTTCTTACAATGAGCTATGATGATGGCAAACACGCCGACCGCCGTCTTGTCAAAATCTTTAATGACAATGGTATTAAAGGAACTTTTAATGTAAATTATGGCATGGAAGGTGATCCTATACGAATTCCTCAATCCGAATATGAAGAACTATACAAGGGTCATGAGATTGCTTGCCATACTCTTACACATCCAACAATAGCAAGATGTCCACTTGAACAAGCTACTGTCCAGATATTTGAAGATAGAAAAGGGCTTGAAAAAGTAACCGGAAGAATGATTCGTGGAATGGCTTATCCTAATGGTTCTTATAGTGATGATGTCAAAACTCTTCTCAGACTTCATGGCATAAAATATGCAAGAATAGTTGGTAATAGTGACAGCTTTGATCTTCCTACTGATTTCTATGAATGGAAAGCAACCTGCCATCACAATCATAACTTATTACAATTAGGTGATGAATTTGCTGCTCTTACCAAAAAACAGTACTTATATATGATGTATGTATGGGGACACAGCTATGAATTTGACAGAGATAATAATTGGGAAGTAATGGAAGAATTCTGTAAGCGACTTGGTCACAGAGATGATATCTGGTATGCTACTAATATAGAGATTGTTGAATACTTTGAAGTTCTTGACAGACTTGAATTCTCAGCAGATGCAAGTATATGCTATAATCCATCAGCTAAAAGTGCCTGGTTAAGTATCAATAATGCTGAGAAGATTGTTGAAGTAAAAGGTGGCGAAACAGTAAAACTTTTTTAAAAGCTAATTGTCTATATAATAGTATGCTAATTTCTACATACTATCGTCTTAATGTATAGATATTGCTGAATTTTCGCATATCATTACGCTAATGGATAAGTATTCTTAGTATATAAAGGCATTTATATAAACAATATATCAAGAACATTTATATAAACAAATCCCAGAAATAATATCAATAGACATTATTTCTGGGATTTTTATAATCACAAATTCTACTTTTTAATGTTTGTAATAATTAACAACTTAATTATTAATTATTTAGGCTGTTTTCCGATGTATGCAAGGATACCACCATCAACGTAAAGAATATGTCCATTAACAGCATCTGATGCACTTGATGCAAGGAAGATAGCTGGTCCTGTTAATTCTTCTGGTTTTAACCATCTTGCAGCTGGAGTCTTAGCGATGATAAACTGATCAAATGGATGTCTTGAACCATCTGGCTGAATCTCTCTAAGTGGAGCTGTCTGTGGTGTCTCAATGTATCCAGGTCCAATACCATTACACTGAATATTATATTCACCATATTCTGAACAGATATTCTTTGTTAACATCTTAAGACCACCCTTAGCAGCAGCATAAGCTGATACTGTCTCACGTCCTAATTCTGACATCATTGAACAGATGTTAATGATCTTTCCGCCACCTTTTTTGATCATAGCTGGGATAACTGCTTTTGATACGATGAAAGGTGCATTTAAGTCAACATCGATAACCTGTCTGAATTCTGCTGCTGTCATATCGCACATTGGAATTCTCTTGATGATACCTGCGTTGTTAACTAAGATATCAATAGTACCAACTTCTTTTTCAATTGTAGCAACTAATTCATTAACAGCATCTTCATTAGTAACATCACATACATAACCATGTGCTTCGATTCCTAATTCTTTGTATGCTGCAATACCCTTATCTACTAATTCCTGTTTAATGTCGTTGAAACAAATTGTTGCGCCTGCCTGAGCATAAGCTGATGCGATAGCAAAACCGATACCATATGAAGCACCTGTTACTAAAGCAACTTTTCCTTCAAGTGAAAAACTAACTGCCATTTTTCTAATCTCCTTTAAATAAATATATTTACTAACAACCAGATATTATGATTATATATAACTTCATATAGCTATTATCTTACAATATGTATATAACCATAATGTCAATATCACATCTATAATGCGTATTATAAGCTGTTATTATCATGTTATCTTATTAATGAATATAATAGATTCCTAATTATCTTAAATCTTTCATATCCACATCATCCATATCATCAAAATCCTGGTTTTCACCAACCATGCCCCAGATAAATGTATAAGCATGTGTTGCTGAAGCTGAATGAATTGACCAGCTAGGTGAGATTACAGCTTCTTCATTTCTCATAATGATATGTCTTGTCTCTGTAGGTTCGCCCATATAATGGAATACTACATCGTTCTCTGGAACTTCGAAGTAAAGATATACTTCCATTCTTCTGTCATGTGTATGACATGGCATTGTATTCCATACGCTGCCTGGTTCAAGTGCTGTCATACCCATCTCTAACTGACAGCTTTCTACCTGTCCTGGTAATATATATTTTCTGATAACTCTGTGATTAGCATTCTCAAGTGTACCTAATTCTTTTTTGTTTTCCGGAAGAATATCTCTTTCAGGATTAATGAATACTGTCGGATATGTCTTATGTGCCGGTGCACTGTTAAAATAGAACTTAGCTGGATTCTTAGGATCTGCACTTGCAAATGTGATATCTTTTGAACCCATTCCAATATACATACCATCTTTGTATTCGAATTCATATGCCTTTCCATCAACTGTTACAGTACCTTTACCACCAATGTTGATGATTCCCATTTCTCTTCTCTCAAGGAAATATTTTGCTCTTAATTCATCACCTGCTTCAAGTTTTAAAACTTTGCTTACAGGAGTTGCTGCACCAACAATAATTCTGTCAATCTGGCTATATACTGTTTTAATTGCATCTTCTACGAATACATTCTGAATAAGAAAATCATTTCTTAATCTGTCTGTATCATATAATTTTACGTCTCTTGGATTTGCTCCTGGTCTTACTTCCATAGTTATTCTCCTTTTAAATATAATCTATAACACCGCTATTAAGCGTTATGTTCATCTTAAGACAAAGTATATTCTATCTTACAAAATAACCAAGCTTCTCTGAAATCATCCTGGCATATTTAACAACAAGACTTCCTATCTCTTCATCACGTTCCTTCGATATGACAGTCGAAGGACCTGCGACACTTATAGTCGCTATAATCTTGTCTCTATAATCATATACCGGAGCCGCTATACACCTTATCCCAACATCATGTTCTTCATCATCAATTGTCCATCCTCTGCTCTTTGACTGCCTAATCTCTTTAAGAACTTCTTCCGGTGTCATCTTAGTTGTATCTGTCATCTTGATAAATGTACACTCATTAAGCGTATCAAGTATGACTTTATCCGATTCATCCATAAGAAGGCTCTTACCAAGTGCTGAACAATATACAGGAATTCTCTTTCCAATCTGTGAATAGAGTCTTAGATTTCTTACAACTTCTACTTTGTCAATATATACGGCATCACTTCCATCAAGAATTGCAAGATGGCTTGACTGACCAATTATATTAGTCAATTCAGACAGGTACGGTCTCGCTTCTGTTGTCAGTTCAATATTGCTAAGTCTCTCACTTGCAAGTTTTACAAACTGTATTCCAAGTCTGTATATCCCATCTTCTGTTTTCTCTACATATCCTCTATCCATAATGCCACCCAGAATTCTGTGGACTGTACTCTTATTAAGTGCAAGTCGCTTTGCAATCTCAGTGACTCCAAGTCCTCTGCTCTCAACTGCAAGTAATTCGAGAATATCGAATACTCTGTCAATTACCTGAACACCTTTTTCTGACATACAATTACCTCTCATCCATGTTCCACTATGTGAAACCTTATATCATATATTATATCACTATTATATAAAAAATGCAATTAAAACAATTATCATTTATTTTTTCTCTGTTTAATAAGCTTAAGTCATTTTAATCTTTTTTTAAGAGATTCTAATAAATTTCTTCTTGCCAATGCGAATTACATCACTTTTCTTAACAATCTTACCTATACTGTCTATTTTCTCATTATTAACCCTAACTCCGCCTTGTTCAATCATTCTTCTTAATTCACTCGCACTTGCAACAAGTTGCATATCTACAAGATTGTGTATTATATCTCTTAACAAGATTGCTTCTTCTATCTTAAGTTCATCTATATCGTCTGGAATATCTTTATTAGTAAATGCCTGAACGAAAAATTCTTCTGCTGCTTTTGTCTCATCAACACTATGGTAGAGATTAGTTATCTCTCGTGCAAGTTCAAGTTTTATATTCTTAGGATTTTCTCCATCCGCCATTCTCTCTTTTATCTTGCATATATCGTCAGGATGAACATCGGTGGCAAGCTCAAAGTACTTAATTATCATATTATCCGGTATCTCCATGACTTTTTTAAAGCATACTTTTGCCGGCTCATCGATTCCTATATAGTTACCAAGACTCTTGCTCATCTTCTCAACTCCGTCAATACCTTCAAGAAGTGGCATAAAGATTGCAACTTGTTGTTCTTTTCCAAAATGTTTCTGTAGATTTCTTCCCATAAGGACATTGAATGTCTGATCTGTTCCGCCAAGTTCAATATCCGCATTGATTGCAACTGAATCGTATGCCTGCATAAGTGGGTAAAAAAATTCATGAAGGCTTATTGGTATATTATTGTCATATCTATTAGTAAAATCATCTCTTTCAAGCATTCTTGCAACAGTTGTTGTTGATGCCAGTTTGATAACGTCTTCAAAATTCAGTTTTGATAACCATTCGCTGTTAAATCTTACATCGCACTTATCTCGATCTATGATATTGAATATCTGATCACAGTATGTCTTAGCATTCTCCATTACCTGCTCGCTAGATAATGCATTTCTTGTCTTTGATTTTCCGGTAGGATCTCCTATTTTTCCTGTAAAATCGCCTATAACAATGGTTACTCTATGTCCAAGTTCTTGCATCTGCCTAACTTTTCTAAGTAAAACTGCATGTCCAAGATGTATATCCGGCGCACTTGGATCCATACCAAACTTGACATTAAGCGGTCTGTCATTTGCTACACTGTTTTCAAGTTTTTTAAGTAGTTCTTCTTCGTTCACTACCATACTTGCTCCTTTTGTAATAATTCTTAATTGTTCTTTTGCACTAATCATATTAATCTTCCTTTCGCAATGCTTTTTATATGTTCTAAACATTCGAAATAAAGCAATAAAACATAAAAAAAATCCTCGTCCTATTAAAGGACGAGGATATAATAATCTCCGTGTTACCACCTTTTTTTATAAGTAATTCACATTACTTACCTTATCAAGTACTCCAATTCCAGATTGGGTTATACTCTAAGACTATAACGTGTCTAGGCATACGTCACAGCCTACTTGCTTATGCGTTCGGTGTGAAGCTCAAAGATGTATTTCATATACATTGTTCCTGCACCTCTCATCACCCGGTTACTTTCTGTTGAACTTTTGAATATTACTTCTTCTTATCATCGCTTTTATTTCTTCTGTTTGTTGTATGCTATCACCCGATATATAATCTGTCAACTCTTTTAAATATATGTTCTGTTATATATATTGTGACGTACATATCAGTATCATTGCATATCAGTATAACATAAACTTCTTCTATCTGATATATTCAAATATATCTTAACTATATTAAGTTTTATATATACTCAATAATAATTATTTTTCTTTTAATACCATAAGTTTAAGTGGTAATGCTAAGAGTACTGCTCCACCTAATATATTACCGATTGTAACAAAGAGCATACTCTTCATAACAAGTGAAAATGTCATTCCATCTACAAGGAAAGCTGCTATTGAATACAATCCCATATTAGCAATACTATGTTCAAATCCTGCTACAACGAATGCCATAATTACCATAAACATAATTACAAGTTTTCCACTCTCTGTCTGCATCTTTGAATTAGTATATACTGCAAGACATACCATAAAGTTACAAAGCATTCCTCTTAATATCATCTCAACAGGTGTAATTGTAAGCTTTGGCATTACAATAGCATTAAGATACTCTGTAAGCACCGGAATTGAACTTCCGCTCTTAACATATATATATCCAAGTATAAATGCTCCGATAAAATTGCCTATGTAACTCATAGCCCATACAGCTATCATTCCTTTTGCACTCACTTTTTTCTCATAGAATCCAAGTGCCATTGTCATATTATTGCCTGTGAACAATTCTCCACCGATAAATACTATCAGGATAATTGCTGTAGGGAACAATATAGATCCAAGTATCTTCCCAAACTGTGGGAATGTTGGATATAAAACTGCTGCTGATACATTTGATAAAATAACGGCAACTATAATAAAGAAACCTGCCATTATCGCTCTCATCATGTAAGTAAATGGTGATTTTGTAAGGCATTCATATTTGCTCACTGCTGAAGCTGATACCTTATCAATATCTGACTGATTCATAACCTACCTTCTTCCATAATTTCAACTTATTTTTTTAACCTAAAGATTATATCATTTATCGAAATAATCATCAAGTTTTTTTTCAAGTACGTTATTTTTTTGTGAAGTTAGCTGTCACATTTACTTAATTAATTTAATTTTTATACTGGTTTATATTAAGATGTCGGGGTCAAAAGCCCCGACTTTGATGCCTACGAATTGCTCCGTGCTACGCACTCCCACAATTCTACCCCATATTCGCATATCGTGGGATTATCATCCCACTTTTATGCTCATATCGGGGCGGGT
>SAMEA104315435__coassemble_567_pt1 | contig 33285 bp, 28 predicted proteins | sample SAMEA104315435__metabat2_low_PE_020 | metagenome-assembled genome bin SAMEA104315435 (sample SAMEA104315435) | gut metagenome | biome: Monkey gut; feature: monkey-associated habitat; material: faeces | place: China | collected 2013
GTTTTCTTTTGATGTTATTTAATACTTAGGCAATCCAATTTTGATTTTGAAGAGTTTCGCAGCTACGTTTTCGTATAATATATACATTTGCATTAAATTTATAAAAAATATAAAAAAGCATAAAATCAGAATACTTACAAAGCATAATAATTATTACATTTTGCATAATTGCAAATCGTAAGCCAATAATCCATTTAAAAATCTCTGAAAAACGTATATTAGCTATGCCCGGATTAATATGTATCAAAAGAAAACAATGTGGTAATCGTCGGCACTTAGTAAGCTATACATCTAAGATGTATGGCGAACTTAGTACCGTTACGATGGACACTTAGCGGAAGCGTGTTTTTGTTGATACATATTAATTCGGGCGTAGCTCTTAGCCTTCCTTGTGAGATTTTTAAATGTATACTTAGCAAAAAATCCATATTCCTATGCACTTTTAGTACATAAGAATATGGATTTTATATTGGTTAGATGGCGTACAATGCTTACTTTTTCACACCACGTCCATCTCTCTTTGTAAGATTTATATCATCTTTTAACGATATCTGCTTTTTACCATATCCGACTACAATCTCGGATTCTTTATTAAACAGATATAAATCCGATACACTGTCGCCTGATACAAGTTTGATTCCTCGTACACCTACTGCACCTTTTTTCTTCTGTGGTATCTCACTTATTGCAAACTTCAGATAATAACCGCCTTCTGTCTTAATAACAAGATGTTCTTCACTGCTTATTATCTCCTGTCCTTGTGAATCAACACTTACAACTGCATCTGTAGGAAGTACATTAATTACTTCATCACCATCATTAAGCTTAGTAGCTGCTACTGTTCGTTTTGTAACATCGAATTCTTTACCATCAACAAGTTTTATCATACCCATTTTAGTTGCAAAAAGTAATTTTCGCTCTATAATCTGCCCTGTTGAACATAGATATATTATATTCTCGCCTCTACTGTCATAATTACCAAGATTATCTATAGGCGTTCCCTTGTCTCTAAAACGTCCGAATGGTATATCTGCAACTTTAACCTGATGTAAATCACCTTTATCTGTAAATATACATATCTTCTCGGTATTCATACATTTGAATACATATTTATTCTCGTTAAATATCGCTTCCTTGTTACGTTCAAAAGTATTATTATCAACTGTCTTCGCATATCCAAATCTGTCCATAATGAATACAACTTCCTGCTCTACAAGTTTAACTTCTTCATATACAGCTTCTTTGCCATCTTCTATAATAGTCTTTCTTGGCACCTGATATTCTTTCTTAATCTTTTGAATATCTTTTTTGATAACTTTCTTCATTGTTGATCTATTATTAAGAACATCTTCATACTCAGCGATTTTATTAAGTGTCTCTTCGTATTCTTTTTGAAGTGCTTCTATCTCAAGACCAATTAATTTATAGAGTCTTAATTCCAATACAGCTGTAGCCTGTCTTGGTGTAAAATCAAGCTTCATAGCTGCTTTTCGTGATGTTTCAGATTTGAACTTAATATCTGATACATCACCATTAATAAGACATTCTTTTGCCTGTTTAAGATTCTTGCTTCCTCGTAAGATCTCTATTATAAGATCTATTATATTGCAAGCTCTGATAAGACCTTCTTTTATCTCTTTATTTTCTCGCTCTTTATTAAGTAATGTCGTATATTTTCTTGTTGCTATATCATATTGAAAGTCAACATGATGTTTAATTATCGCCTTAAGTCCAAGCGTCTCAGGTCTGTTATCAACTATTGCAAGCATATTGACTCCAAATGTATCTTCTAACTTTGTCTTCTTATACAGAAGGTTCTTAAGCTTTTCTACATCTGCGTTCTTCTTAAGCTCAAGTACTATTCTTATCCCTTCTTTTGATGATTCATTAGATATATCAACTATATCTGATGTCTTCTTAGTCTCTATAAGATCTACAACATCTGATATAAACTTTGATATATTAGCTCCAATCATAGTATATGGAATCTCTGTTATTACAAGCTTATCTTTGTCTGTCCTCTTTGCTCCCGGTTCAAATTCAACTTTTCCTCTAAGTTTTATCTTACCTGTTCCACTCTCATATATTGATAAAAGATCTTTTTTATTAACAACAAGACCGCCTGTTGGAAAATCAGGGCCTATTACATATTGCATAAGTCCTTCTGTTGTAATATTCTCATTATCCATATATGCACATACTGCATCGCATACTTCTGACAAGTTATGTGTTGGTATATTAGTAGTCATACCTACTGCAATTCCTTCTGCTCCATTTATAAGAAGATTAGGTACTCGCACTGGAAGTACTTCGGGTTCTTTTTCTGTTTCATCAAAATTCGGTATAAAATCAACTACATTTTTATCAAGATCTTTAAGATATACATCCTGTGTGAACTTCTTAAGTTTGGCTTCTGTATATCGCATTGCTGCTGCACCATCACCTTCGATTGAACCAAAGTTACCATGTCCATCAACTAATGCCATTCCCTTTTTAAAATCCTGTTCGAGCACTACAAGTGTCTCATATATTGATGAATCACCATGTGGATGATATTTACCCATTGTATCACCTACGATACGGGCTGATTTTCTATGGGGCTTATCATAATTAAGCCCCAACTGATCCATTGCATACAGAACTCTTCTCTGAACGGGTTTTAATCCATCTCTTGCATCAGGAAGTGCTCTTGCTGTTATTACACTCATTGAATAATCTATAAATGATTTCTGCATTACTTCAGAAAATTCTGTTTTTATTATCTGTTCTGCCACTTTTCTCATCTCCTATATATCAAGTTCAGCATCTTTTGCATGCTCATAGATAAATGCTCTTCTTGGTGGAACATCGCTTCCCATTAGAAGAGATGTAACTTCTGAAGCCATCATCGCATCTTCTATCTCTACTTGTTTTAGAATTCTTGTCTCCGGATTAAGTGTTGTCTCCCAAAGCTGTTGTGCATCCATCTCTCCAAGACCTTTGTATCTTTGTAATGTGAATGAACTTCCTTCATGCTTCTGTCTATACTTTACAAGTGCCTTATCATCATATAGATACTCTTCCTTACCTTTTTTAGGTATAGCTTTATATAATGGTGGAGTTGCAATATATACATGCCCCTGATGAATAAGTTCCGGCATAAAACGGTAAAAAAATGTAAGCAGCAATGTAGCAATATGTGCACCATCAACATCGGCATCTGTCATGATTATTATCTTGTTATATTTTAACTTTGTAATATCAAAATCATTGCCATATCCTTCTGCAAATCCACATCCAAATGCTGTTATCATTGTCTTAATCTCAGCATTACCAAGTACTTTATCCATAGTTGCCTTTTCAACATTAAGAATCTTACCTCTTATTGGAAGTATAGCTTGTGTTCGTCTGTTTCTTGCTGTCTTCGCTGAACCACCAGCTGAATCACCTTCTACAATAAATACTTCACATTCTTCCGGATTACGACTCTCACAGTTTGCCAATTTTCCATTACTGTCTATTGAGAACTTTTGCTTTGTGAGAAGATTTGTCTTTGCTTTCTCTTCTGCTTTTCTTATTTTGGCTGATTTTTCTGCACATGCAATTACTTTTTTAAGATCATCAAGATTCTTATCAAAATATAATACAAGTTCCTCTCCTGTTACTTCTGCAGTAACACGACCTGCATCCTGATTGTCAAGTTTTGTCTTAGTCTGACCTTCAAAACGTGGTTCCGGATGCTTCACAGCTATAACGGCTGTCATTCCATTTCTTACATCTGTTCCTGTAAAATTGCTGTCTTTTTCCTTAATTATTCCAAGTTCTCTTGCATATTGATTAATAACACTTGTAAACTTACTCTTAAAACCTGTAAGATGAGTTCCACCTTCCTGTGTATAGATATTATTACAGAAGCCAAGTATATTCTCCTGGAATTCATCTACAAACTGAAATGCAGCCTCAACTTCTATTCCATCACTCATTCTCTTAAAATATACAACATCATGTACTTTATCTTTACCTTCATTAAGTGCTTCAACATATGCACTTATTCCTTTTTCTTCATGATATACAAGCTTCTCTTCTTCTCCTTCTCGCTTATTCTCATAATTGATTGTAAGCCCTGGATTAAGATAAGCTGTCTCATGTAATCTTGATTTTATCAAATCAGCTTTGAATCTTATCTTTTCAAATATCTCTGAGTCTGGAAGAAATGTTACAGTTGTTCCTGTATCATTCTTCCTGCATGTTCCTATCTCTTTAAGAGGATACATTACATGTCCTCTTTCATATCTCTGTTTATATACTTTACCATCAACTTTAATAACTACTTCAAGCCATTCCGAAAGGGCATTAACTACAGACGCACCAACACCATGAAGTCCACCAGATATCTTATATCCGCCATCGCCAAACTTACCACCTGCATGAAGCACAGTAAATACAACTTCTACTGCCGGTATCCCTGCTTTAGGATGTATTCCAACTGGGATTCCTCGTCCATTATCTATTATTGTTACTGTTCCATCTTTGTTAAGCGTTACATCTATTCTATTACAATGTCCTGCAAGATGCTCATCCACAGCATTATCTACTATCTCATATATCAGATGGTTAAGACCTTTGGTTGATACACTTCCGATATACATTCCCGGTCTTTTCCTTACAGCCTCTAATCCTTCAAGAATAGATATGCTGGAGGCATCATAATTTTTCTCAGCCATTTTTTTCTTCCTTTCGTTCTTAATTGAGTTACCTATCTATTGTAAACGAATGTTCGAAAAAATGCAAGACATTTTTATTATAGGTTTCATCTAAGTTTTATCTGACTTTAAGCTTATAGTTTTTATCTTATAATCTTTATCTTATAGTTTTTTTCTTATAACCTTTATTTTATAGCGTTTGCTCTGCGATCTTCATCTTATAGTTTTTGTTCTACAAACTTTATCTTATAACTCTTATCTCAAACCAAAATGTTGCGCCCTTATCTTTTACACTATTAACTCCATACTTTGCTCCATGCAGTTCCAGTATATTTCTTACTATTGAAAGTCCAAGTCCTGTACCACTTATAGCTCTCTTATGCGTCTTATCTATCTTATAATATCTGTCCCATATATATGGCAGCTTGTCTTTTTCAATTCCTATACCACAATCTATTACTTCAATACGAACTATATTACCTTTTACAATCTGTTTTACTTTAACAATCTTCTTATCTCCAGTATAATTAATAGCATTATTTATAAGATTGTACAGCACCTGATTCATCTTTTGCTCATCAGCTTCCACTTTTACTTTTTCAGTATATTCAAATGTTATATTATATCCATCCTGCGATTTTAGCTTTGAATATCTCTCCATAACATCAATTATACTGTCAGTAAGATTGTATATACTCTTGTTAAGTGTCATTACACCTGCCTGAAGCTTTGATATATCAAGCATATCATTAACAAGATCTGTAAGTCTCTTTGCTTCATCAATTACAACCTGTACATTCTCTGGTGTATTCTCACCCGGAAGATCACGCATTACTTCTGAATAAGCTATAATCATTGTAAGTGGTGTTCTTAGATCGTGTGATACATTGGCAATTAGTTCTCTTCTCAGATTCTCTGTCTTTGATAATTCTTCAGTCGCATAATTAAGTGTATCTGACAGCTCTGCTATCTCTCTGTAGTCACGACCATCAAAATGTACATCAAGATCACCTTTTGCAAACTTCTTGGCACTATCGCTTACTTTTATTATTGATCTTGATACTCTCTTTGATATTAGAAGTGCTATAAGAAGTGCTAATATAAGTGTTATAATTGTTATATATGTTAATTGGATTCTAAGCGTTGAAACAGTTGCGTCAACTGGTGTTATAAGTGAATTAATAAGTAAAAGTTCCTCTGTATCATCAATCTTAAGTATATTCATATAGACTACACTTTGAGAGTTATTCTGAAAATTAAACATTTTAAAATGTCCACCATTATCATCCATTCCTATATCTAAAGGCTTACTCTCATCAACTTTTGAATTTTCATTCTGTACCACATCTGACTGTGTAATTTCAATTTCTTTATTATCTGCTGATTTTATATCATCATTTTGTTCAGGCTTTACTTCTCCATTATTTTGTCCATTACCTACATGTTCTTTATCATCAAGATCAAGTGTTGTACTTCCGCCTGCTGCTTTCGCCATCGCATAATAATCACTATATTGCTGCTTTGAGATATTGTGTATTGCACAACCTGGCTTTGTCTCCGCAGAATATAACGAATCTCCATTAGTGTCAATGACATTTATACATACATCGTATTTTCTCGATATATTCGATATTATTGTCTGAAAATCATCATTACCAACATACTTTTCTACCATTTTGGCTACATTATTAAGTTCATGCCTCTTAATCACTTTGTAAAATGTATTAAGATATACAATCTGAAAGAGCCATAATATAGCTATAATAGCCACTGTAAAGCCAAGAAGGTATGCAAATATTTTCCATTTTATACTTATCTTATCATGCTTCAAATCTGTATCCAACTCCTCTTAATGTAACAAGATATTTTCTATATTCCTGAAGTGAACTTCTAAGGAGTTTTATATGTGTATCTAATGTTCTGTCATCTCCATAATAATCATATCCCCATACATCTGTTATAAGTTTTTCCCTTGTAAGTGCTATTCCTCGATTTCTGACCATATAAAATAGCAGATCATATTCCTTAGGTGTCATACTGACTGCTTTGCCATCTATTGTTACTTTACGTCCTGTAAAATCTACTTCAAGCCCATCAATCTTAAAGACTTCTCTTTCGCTCTCACAATTAACTGTTGTATTGGCTACATTTCTTGACAATACTACCTTAACTCGCATCATAAGCTCTCGTGGTGAGAATGGTTTTACTACATAATCATCTATTCCAAGCTCAAATCCATGTATCTTGTCATATTCTTCTCCTCTTGCTGATAACATTATTGTTGGTATCTTCTTCATCTCAAATATCTTTCTACATGTTGAAAATCCATCTAATTCCGGCATCATTATATCAAGTATCATCACATCAAAATCTTTGTTTCGGCATATCTCAACTGCCTGCATCCCATTCTCTGCTTCTTCTGTTTCATATCCTTCAAATTCTGCATATTTTCTAATTACTGCTCTTATTCGTTCCTCGTCATCTACAATAAGAATTCTGCTCATATTATTTTCCTCCATAATTTTACGCTCTTTTTATAATATCGGTATTTTGTACTTGCTTATTTTATATTATCTTTGTGACAATCCTGTGATAGATATTAGATTATTCATAAATTTGTAGATTTTTAGGCATTTCATGTAAATGTATATGTTGTAAAAAAATATAGGCAAACTCCCCAGAAAACGCATATTAGCAAAAAACGGCTCATTGATATCTCCTAGCATTTATAGTTACATTGTTTTTTGAATATATATTAACAAAAAACAGGACTCTTTGATATCAATCTTATCAAATGAGTCCTGTTTTTCTGTATTAGTATAACTTATATACTAATTCTCATATTTGTGCTTTAGGTAATTATACTCAGCATTAATCGCCTGTAGTACGTCTTTATCACCATTCATATTGTCCGGATGATAGATCTTAAGTAAATCTTTATATCTCTTCTTAAGAGCTAATTCACTATTAACTCCTTTGAAAAATATATCCGGCTTTATGTTACTCTTATATTCTGTCCTGCTTGCAGCATCTGCATTAAGCTTTCTATACTGCTCTTTCTGTCTTGCAACTATCTGTCTGTCAATATCTACCTGCTTCTTGTCTTTTGCTAACTGTCTTAATTCACGCTCTAATATCTTCCATTTTTTCTCAAACAACTCTTTTTCCTGTCTAAGCTGTTCCTGTAATATTCGATTATGACTATTAGTTTCCTGTTCCATTTTCAAAAATTTCTGTTTCTCTCTCTCGAAGTCGATGACGGCATCAGAAAACTCTGCCTTAGCGTTCTCAAGTTTAACGTTTTCTTTAAATAACCACTGTTTTAATTCAGCAGTGTTATCTATATCAGCAGCACTTTGTATCATCATACATCACCCCTTAGGCTTTTATGATAAACTTTCTACAAACAGATGTCAACCATTCTAGTTTACATAATATTATTTAATAAATAGTACTTTATTCCTATATGTTTACTATTTTACATTTAAAATATCCATAACTGTTGCTTTCATGTCCTGTGGATCGCAGATTCTGTCATGGAGAACTTTAGCTGTTCTTATCTCTTCGATTGCATTAGGAACATCTGTCTTTGCTGTCTCACTTAAGAGATCTACAAGTTCAAAATCACCTTTTGTACTATATTTCTCATCAATAGCTTCCATTACACTTCTTGTGAACTTGTATGGACTTGCTGTTGATGCGATAACTGACTTTGTCTTATCTCCTGTCTCTTTAACATATTTATCATATACAGTTGCAGCTACTGCTGTATGTGTATCGATTACATAACCTGTGTCTTCATATAAATTCTTAATTGTAGCAGCTGTTTCTGCTTCTGTAGCATAATTGCCATAGAAATCTTTTAATTCTGCTTTCATTGAATCTGTTATGCTATATTTACCATCAGTTTTAAGTTCTGCCATAAGTTTTGCATTAACATCACTGTCATTACCTGCAATTCTATATATAAGTCTCTCTAAATTACTTGATATAAGAATATCCATAGATGGAGATGTAGTTAATACAAACTGTCTATTTCTGTCATATGTTCCTGTTGTAAAGAAATCATATAAAACTTGATTGTCATTAGATGCACATATAAGCTTAGCAATTGGAAGTCCCATATTCTTAGCATAGTATGCTGCAAGAATATTACCAAAATTACCTGTTGGAACTACAACATTAATCTTCTCGCCTTCTGCTATCTCTTCGTTAGCAAGAAGTCTTGTATATGCATATACATAATATACAATCTGAGGAACAAGACGTCCAATATTAATTGAATTGGCTGATGAGAACTGATATCCTGCATTATCCATTGTCTTTGCAAGTTCTTTATCACCAAATATATTTTTAACACCTGTCTGTGCATCATCAAAGTTGCCTGTTATTCCAACAACATATGTATTATTGCCTTTTTGTGTAACCATCTGTTTTTCCTGAATTGGACTTACACCATCTTTTGGATAGAATACTATAATCTTAGTGCCTTCAACATCAGCAAATCCTGAAAGTGCTGCTTTACCTGTATCTCCTGATGTTGCTGTAAGAATTACAATATCATTCTTAATATTATTCTTCTTGGCTGAAGTTGTAAGAAGATGTGGAAGTATTGATAATGCCATATCTTTAAATGCTATAGTTGCACCATGAAATAATTCAAGATAATATGCATTATCTGCTTTTACAAGTGGTGCGATCTCTGGTGTATCAAATTTTGAATCATATGCTTTGTTAATACAATTCTTAAGCTCTTCTTCTGTAAAATCTGTTAAGAATAATTTCATTACTTCATAAGCTACTTCCTGATATGACATCCCTTTTAATCTGTCAAGTGATACATCAAATGCAGGAATACTATCCGGAACAAACAGACCACCATCGTCAGCAAGACCTTTTAGAATTGCTTCAGATGCTTTTACTTTTACATTACTGTTACGAGTACTTTTATACATTAAATCCATCTCATATACCATCCTTTTCATAATCTTTTGAAATTATAACACAGATTTTTATTCTGTACAACCATAAAGTGTGGTTTCTTACAAATACATATGTACGTGCATTAAAGACTTTACTATTAATTTGTCTTTCAAGTATATTTTTGCTTATACAAACAATATATTTTTGCATTTTATCTATAAAAAAAATCACCGGAATATTATAAACATTCCAGTGATCTCTTTATTAGTTCTCTTTGATTTTAACAACAATCTTCTTAACTGCTGATGGAACTTTGTTCATAGCTTTTGGCTTATGTCCATCCCATGGATTAAAGATTGCAAAATGTCCTGCTGTTACAACAAGATCAAGTCCTCTGATATCATTGTTAAAGAAGATTACATCCTTCTCAGGATTATACTCTGTCTTTGGTACAAGATTCTGTGTCGGTTCATAGCTCATTACTTCTTCGCCTTTAAGGATGATCTGAATATCTGTATAATTCTTATGAGCTTCAAATTTTGCATCTTCCCAAGCAATTGTCTCATACTCTGATACATTAACATATACGTTTTTGCCATCAACTTCATATTTTCCTACTGGAAGATTGATTAAATCTTCTTTCTGTAAGAATTCAACTGCTTTTTTGTAGTTTTCTGATAAACCTTTGTAGAATCCAATGTTTTCTAATGAATCAAAAATCATGGTTAAAATCTCCTTTTGTAAGTGCTTACACTTTTTTAAATATTATACACCTACAACATACTTTTTAACAAGTCTCTTTTATCTAAAAGTAAAAAATTCATGTCCATGGTATTCAAAAAGTCGTGTTAAGTTTCTGTCAAACCATGACATATTTGCGTTTGAAGCTGATTTTCTTGCTGCAAAAAAGAGTGCTCCCTGTGAGTAATCTTCGCCATACAGCGCTCTGTCTACTGCTTCAATTGTTGTATCCGTTACTATTACATTATAGAATCTTCCGTCACTAAGTGGTGAGAATTGATAACTTCCTCCCTCTCTGCTGTATACAACCCCTTCCACTGTTCCTGGAAAGTGTTCATCCATTACACGGTTGATTACTACGTTTGCTACCAGAATTTTTGCTTTAATATCAAGTCCGGTTGCCTCTGCTTCTACAATTCTAAGTAATGCTTGATAATCCGATTCACTGTAGTCGATTAAGGCAACATCATTATCGTTATCTTCCGAGAATAAATCATTACTCTGATAGCTGATTAAATTTTCATTTGATTCTTTATCTGCTACTGCTTCCTCTGTTTCTTCCTCCTTAGGAGAACCAATTGCTGATAAATGTTCTGTTATCGACTGCTCCTGTAATGCTGAATTAACAAGTCCAAATTGTATAGTGCCATTCATTTCTGTCTCTGTATTTTCACTAACATCTTCATCTTCGGATTCGCTTTCTGTATCAAGCGTTCTGGCGTATACGTTAGTATTATTTCTTCCACCACCGCCGAAGCTTGTTGAGTTAAGTACAACAATCGCAAATACGCATGCACCTGTTGTCATAACTACACAGTTTCTGTAAACTCTTTTTGAAAGATTTTTTACAAACAAAAAGATGTTTTGAAAAAATGAGCGTATGTTTAACATTTATACTCCTCTTTCCTTTAATTTTTTGTTTTCTACAGTTTGCCCTGCATAGGAACGAATTATATTGTCACATATCAAAAATGTCAATAACTCTTTATGATTTTTGTTGCTTTTTCACAACGTCACTCCTTTTTTCACTTTTTTTGCAATTTTAGTTTTTGTTTTTTGCACAATTTATCACTTGTATTTTTGTATGTTTTTGATATTGCTTCCGCATTAAATATTACAATTTCATTACAAACTTAATAATTTTGTATTTATTTTAATACCATTTTTTCAGTTTTAATTTTACTTTTTTTACTTTTTTTGACCTAAAAATCCAATTTATTTTTTTATGCAAATACATGTTCGCTATTTTTTATGAAAGAATTTACATTTTTTAGAGTATAAAGTTTTTTCCAAATATACCGATATAAGTAATGGTATTTTATACTTTTATAAAAGGGAGGATTTTTTATGCTACCAGGTGTCTTTGCGGCTAACAAAAAGAATGGTTCACTTTATTACAGAGCATCGCTTACGCATAAAAACAAGCATATCAGTCTTGGCAGTTTTAAGACCGAAAAAGAGGCTTATAATGCATATCTTGATGGAGATAAAATTATTCATTCGACTATCGCCATTGAAGATTATAGTGAGGATTCTTTTACTATTAGTTTTGATAAATTCATATCTCTTGTTAATTACAGAGACAACGGAATCTACATCAAAACACCTATTTATCTAAAAAATCGTTATTTTCTATACTATCTTGCAAAAGACAGTATATTTAAATTCGATATTGATGATCTGTTTTACTACTCCAATCATAAGATTATGAAACGCAACGGATATCTCTTTGTATCTGATTATGGCATGCAGACCAACATCTTATATCGTTATGGCATCAAGCATCATGCTGTCATGGGCAAAGATTATATATTCTCTAATGGTGACACACAAGATTACCGTTATGGCAATATTGAGATCATTAACAGGTACAATGGTGTAAGCAAATATATCAACAAAGGGATTGAGATATTTCGTGTTAAGATTCATATTGTCGGTGATTACATAGTAGGCGAATATGAAAATGAGATTGAAGCTGCTATTGCTTATAACAAAGCAATTGATACATTGAAAAATCGTGGTATCTTAATTAATTATACTGAGAATTATATTGAGAATCTTACTTCTAAAGAATACCATGAGATTTATGAACATGTTAAAATCTCTAAGAACATCAGACATTTTGATACATTAAATGGATGTATCTCTGAGATATAAACGGATATAATTATATGATTTTAACATCTTAAAAGTATTATTTTTAAGATAAAACAAACAGGAACATATACTTCTTCACCAAAGAACTATATGTTCCTGTTCTCTTTCTTTTTTAACCAAAGTTCAGATTATAGCAAATCTTTGAATTCTGCTTTTACAAAATCTTTTAGCTGTTCTGGATTAATTATAATCTGTGCTCCTCTAACACCCGCACTTATATATATCTTGTCATATAATATTGCTGATTCTTCTATATATGTATTATAGTGTTTTTTCATTCCAATAGGTGAACATCCACCTCGTATATAACCTGTTGTTGGAAGAAGTTCTTTCATCGGAAGAAGTTCAATCTTTTTATCTTTTGTCGCTATTGCGGCTTTTTTCAGATTAAGTTCTTCTGCAACAGGTATACAAAATACCATTATTCCATTTTTTTCACCTTTTGCTACTAATGTCTTAAATACCTGTTCAACCGGCTGATTAAGTATCGTTGCTACATGAACTCCTGATAAATCATTCTCATCAACTTCATATTCAGCTACCTCATATTCTATTTTTGCTTTGTCAAGCAATCTCATGGCATTTGTCTTATTCATCTTATTCATCTTTTTTCCTCCTATTATCATATATTTTCAAATGATAGTATAATTAGATAACTTCTTCCATAATCAAAATGTAATTTCTGATTTGCTTATCTGTATTATTCTGTCACATTTATGTCTATAACATAAAAGCATTTATAGATGTTATTATCAAGTTCACATTTATACTTTCAATATATCTTAGTTCTTCATACTATATAGTTTATATATAGTATGTTAAATCAAGATTTAATTTTTTTCTTTTTTTATTCTCATTTTTTTAAAAAAGCTCTATTTTTCAACCGTTTCTAGCTCTTTTTTATATATTTTTGAACGTGTTTCTTCTATATATAATGTGTTTCTATAATGTGCTTTTATAATGTGCTTTTATTTTATCACTTATGATGTTTTTTTTCTATATGTTATTTGAATTCATATAACTCTTATCGCTGTAAAAACTGTATCAATATAACTAATCGCTATCATTCAAAAAGAGTAATTGTATTCACGTTCTATAATTAAAAATCCCACAGATATCTCTACCTGTGGGATTCTCTATTAAAAGATGTTAGATTAATAGCTTGTTTCTACTTATTATTAATGTAATTAATAAGACCTTCTGCTGCAATTATCTTTTGCATAAACTCTGGGAAAGCCTGACCTTTGAATGAAGTGCCTTTTGTCTTATTATAGATAATACCACTATCAAAATCTACTTCCACTTCATCGCCTTCTTCTATGTTCTTAGCAGCTTCAGGACATTCAATAATTGGGAGTCCTATATTAATTGCATTTCTATAAAAGATTCTTGCGAATGTCTCTGCAATAACACAGCTTACACCGGCTGCTTTAATTGCAATAGGTGCATGTTCTCTTGAAGAACCACATCCAAAGTTCTTATTAGCAACTATGATATCGCCTTTTTTTACTTTATTTACAAAATCCTTGTCAATATCTTCCATACAATGTTTTGCAAGTTCTGCAGGATCTGATGAATTAAGATATCTTGCAGGAATAATTACATCTGTATCTACATTATCTTTAAATTTGAATACTCTTCCATTTGCCTTCATTATATATATCCTCCTATAATCCAAGTTCTTCCGGTCCACTGATCTTACCTGTAATAGCACTTGCTGCTGCTACAGCAGGGCTTGCAAGATAGATCTCTGATTTTACATGACCCATACGGCCTACAAAGTTTCTATTAGTCGTTGATACACATCTCTCGCCTTCAGCAAGAATACCCATATATCCACCAAGACATGGTCCACATGTTGGTGTACTTACAACTGCACCGGCATTAATGAATGACTGAATAAGTCCTTCGTCAATAGCTTGAAGATATATGCTTTGTGTTGCTGGAATTATAATAACTCTAAGTCCTTTTGCAATCTTTCTTCCTGCAAGAACTTTCGCTGCTATTCTAAGATCATCTATTCTTCCATTAGTACATGAACCGATAACAACCTGATCAATCTTAATATCTTCTACTTCATCAATAGTCTTAGTATTCTCTGGAAGATGTGGGAATGCTACTGTTGGTCTTAATTTATCAAGTTCAATAACATATGTCTCATCATATTCTGCATCTTCATCAGCTTCATATACTACATAATCTCTCTTAGAATGTGTTTCCATATAATCTTTCGCAAGTTCATCAACTGGGAATATTCCATTTTTACCACCAGCTTCAATCGCCATATTAGCTATTGTAAATCTATCATCCATACTAAGATACTGTATTCCATCACCTACAAATTCCATTGATTTGTATAATGCACCATCTACACCAATCATACCAATAATATGAAGTATAATATCTTTACCAGATACCCAATTAGCAGGCTTACCTGTTAATACGAACTTAATAGCAGATGGAACTTTAAACCATGCTTTACCTGTAACCATTCCCGCTGCCATATCAGTACTTCCTACACCTGTTGAGAATGCTCCAAGAGCACCATATGTACATGTATGTGAATCGGCACCAATAATTACATCACCTGCAACTGTAAGTCCTTTTTCAGGTAAAAGTGCATGTTCTATTCCCATCTCACCGACTTCAAAATAATTAGAAATCTCATGTTTACATGCAAATTCTCTTACGCATTTGCAATGCTCAGCTGATTTAATATCCTTATTTGGTACAAAATGATCCGGTACAAGTGCAATCTTATGACGATCAAATACAGTCTTAACATTCATCTTCTCCATCTCATGTATGGCAACAGGTGATGTAATATCATTACCTAATACCAAATCAAGATCTGCTTCTATAAGCTGTCCTGCTTTTACTTCCTTAAGCCCTGCATGAGCTGCTAATATTTTCTGTGTCATTGTCATTCCCATGTTTCATTCCTCCTACTTCATATCTATTTTATGATTGTGTATTCTAATCATTCTTTAGGATACACTGCTTTTAATTATTATACAGACAGTTTGCATCTCTAACTGCTATTAAACAGCATCATCATATCAATATGTATGGATTGTATTATAATAGCATAGATGATATAATACAAATACATAAAAGATATATTTATCATAACTTTTAGTTATACCAAGGAGGTTGCAATGGATAATAATACTCTTTCACTTTACCATATATTCAAGATCACTGCTGAATGTCAAAGCATATCAGAAGCAGCTAATATTCTCTATATAAGCCAGCCAGCAGTGAGTAAATCAATTAAGAAACTAGAAGATACTCTAGATACAAAACTTTTTAACAGAAATTCAAGGGGCATCACACTTACAGAGGAAGGCAGTTATCTGTATTCTTATGTTAAAAATGCTTTTGACTCTATAAGTCTTGGCGAATTCAATCTAAAAAGAATCAATACATTAGGCATAGGACATATTAAAATTGGTGTAAGTTCAACACTTTGCAAGCATATGCTATTACCATATCTTAAATCATTTGCTATCAACCACCCTCATGTTCAGATCTCTATTGAGATTCAGCCTACAATCCCAACTCTCAAACTCATTGAAAATCGTGAGATTGATTTTGGGCTTATAGCAAAACCTGATTATATTAAAGGTCTTATTCTTACTGATATAGGGACTATTACTGATACATTTGCTGCAACTCCGGCATATCTAAATAGCCTTATGGAGCGTGAGAATATCGCTCTCCCTGAGATATTCTCATATGCTAACCTTATGCTTCTTGATAAAGAAAATCTATCAAGACGATATGTTGACAAATATCTTAATTATCATAAACTTGATACTGAAAAAGCACTTGTTGTCAACTCAATGGATCTCTTAATAGAATTTGCCAAAACAGGTCTTGGTGTAGGATGCGTAATAAAAGAATTTATAAAAGATGAACTTAATGATAAAACTCTCGTTGAAATTCCACTATCAACACCAATCCCTAGTAGAACCGTATGTTTAGCTTATCTTGATAATGTCCCATTAAGTACCTCAGGTAAATTATTTGTAAACCATATAATCAATTCTATTACCAGTTAACGAAGATAATATTTTTCAAACAAAATAAATAGTACCAATGCAATTATAATCTACTATACTTGCACTGGTACTATTATCACTAACTATTCAATTATTATATCTTTTATTTCTACTAATACTAAGTATTATATTAGCCTATGCTAAACCATATTAACCTATGCTAAATTATACTAGTCTATACCAAACATTACATTATCCAATATTCTCATTATATCTTGCTCTTTCTCCACCAACATATTTTGGTCTTGTCCTGGCGGCTGTTACATTAGCTTCGCCAATCTTTCTTGTTGTGAGTTTTACAGGCACTGCAACTTTCTTAAGGTGCATACCTATAAAAGTGCCGCCGATATCAATTCCTGCATGTGCTTTTATCTCTTCAACAGCTACCGGCTCACTAAATGCTGCATAAGCAGCTGTTGCAAAACCACCACCGGCTTTCACTTGTGGAACGACATTAACCTGTTCAAGGTTATATTTTTCCATAACTTCACTTTCTACAATTATACTTCTATTAAGATGTTCACAACACTGAGCTGCAAGATATATTCCATTTTTTTTGCATATATCATACAATTCTTCAAATATAATCTCTGCTACTTCTGCATTAGAGCCTTGTCCAATTCGTTCACCACATACTTCGCTTGAGCTGCATCCGACTACAAGTATATTTCCTTTTTTTAGCTTTGCCACTGTAAAAAGTTCTGTAATTACATTCTTTGCCTGTTCTCTTATCTCATTATACATACAATTGTGTTCCTCCATTCATTATTACATATTGGATAATTGGCTAAAACATAGTTATACAATTATCCAAGTCGGCATCTTATAGCAATGTGATAAAATGCTCTCTATTACACATTATACTACTTAAATCATATATTTCCACTACTCTTTTACGCTATATTCCAAATTACCCCCGTTCTTAACAAAAAGCCCAAATTATACATTATATATACATTCTATATTTGCATACAGATTTTTGTTATGATTATCAAAATATCCATTTCTTAACTAAAGCAAAAAATCTTACATAATCATGATTTATAATATCTAATCTTGATAATTGCTGCTGTAAAACTTAAAAATATACCGGCACATCTGGCTAATGCCTGATATACCGGTATATCATAAATTCTTATATTATCATAAACTCTTATATCATCTGAAAATAATTAATATTCTATAGCTTATTACGCTATCATAATACTATTATTAGTTGTTGATAAGTTTATCATTTTCATTGTTCCAGCTATATAATTTTCTAAGTTCTGCACCAACTACTTCTGATGGATGAGCTGCTGCTCTCTTTCTCATAGCATTGAAATGTGGAGCTCCTACCTGGTTCTCTAATAACCAGTTCTTAGCAAATGTTCCGTCCTGAATATCTGTTAATACCTGTTTCATAGCTTTCTTAGTCTCATCTGTAACAATCTTAGGACCTGTTATGTAATCACCATATTCAGCTGTGTTAGAGATTGAATATCTCATTCCTGCAAAACCACTCTGGTAGATTAAATCTACGATTAATTTCATCTCATGGATACATTCAAAGTAAGCACTTTCTGGTTCATATCCAGCTTCAACTAATGTCTCAAAACCTGCCTGCATAAGTGCACATACACCACCGCAAAGTACTGCCTGCTCACCGAATAAGTCTGTCTCTGTCTCCTGTCTGAATGTTGTCTCAAGAACACCAGCTCTTGCTCCACCGATTGCTAATGCATATGCTAATGCAAGGTCATGAGCTTTACCTGTTGCATCCTGATGTACAGCGATAAGACAAGGAACACCTTTTCCTGCCTGATATTCACTTCTTACTGTATGTCCTGGTCCCTTAGGTGCGATCATTGTAACATCTACAAATTTAGGTGGTACAATCTGACCAAAATGAATTGCAAAACCATGAGCGAACATTAACATGTTACCTGGTTCAAGGTTTGGTTCGATTGATTCTTTGTACATCTTAGCCTGTTTTTCATCATTGATAAGTACCATGATGATATCAGCTCTTTTAGCTGCTTCTGCAGCTGTATATACTTCAAATCCCTGAGCTTCAGCTTTTGCCCATGATTTACTTCCTTCATATAGACCAATAATTACTTTACAACCTGATTCTTTTGCATTTAATGCATGAGCATGACCCTGGCTGCCGTAACCAATAACAGCTATTGTCTTACCTTCTAATAATGATAAGTTACAATCTTCCTGATAATAAATTTTTGCCATTTTTCTTTTCCTCCTAGGATATTATTTGCGCATTGCGCATATATATATTATTCTGCATTAGCAGAACCTCTAGCTAATCCGGTAATACCTGTTCTTACAAGCTCAACAATCTTGAAACCTTCAAGGAGCTCTATAAAAGCATTAAGTTTAGCCTGATTACCTGTGAGTTCAACCATTAATGAATCTTTAGCGACATCAACAATCTTTGCCCTAAAGATATCTGCGACAGCTATTACTGACTGTCTCTCCTTCTCAGTAGCTGCGACTCTTACAAGTATTAATTCCCTGCAGACTGATGCATCTGCTGGAAGTACTCTTATATCTCTTACATCAACCAGCTTGTTAAGCTGATTAACAATCTGAGCAAGTACCATATCATCGCATGTTACAACTACTGTCATTCTAGAAAATGCAGGTTCTTCTGTTACTCCAACAGTAAGACTATCTATATTATAGCCTCTTCTGCTAAAAAGACCTGCTACGCGGCTTAAAACACCAGCCGTATTATCTACTAAAATTGATAAAACGTTATGCTTCATTTTGTAAAACCTCATTTCCCAAATTAGTGTCCAAACCGAATAATGTGTCATCACTACATCGCTTTACACCACAAAATTGTACCAACTTATATTTTCTTTGTCAACTACTATTTTTAATTTTTGTAAAATATTAACAAATTGTTTAGTGAAAATGTTACACAAAGTTTAAAAATTGCTTTAAATTAGTCTATGCTTTCAAGACATGCTTTCACAAGATGAACTCTGTTAAAAGGTACCATAAAATATATTCCATCTGCAATATCTGATACTTTTGCAATAATCTCTCTTGATATTGCAATACCAGTCTGTTCACCCTCTTCTCGAGTCATATCAGCCCTGTATCGCATAAGCACTTCATCAGGAACATTAATTCCAGCAAGTTCATTTTTAATAAATGCAGCATTTCTATAACTTACAAGCGGCATAATACCACATAGTATCTTAGTATCAACCTGACTTTTTATATATTTTATACGTTCAATATCTTCTTCACCATATATTGGCTGCGTCAGAAAATATGACGCACCTGCTTCAATCTTCTTATGCATTCTCTCAATCTCTTTGTCAATATTCTTTCTGCCATGATTAAGTGCACCACCATATACTATCGGATCTTCATAAAAATGCTCTTCATTAAGCTGTTTTATGAATTCCATGAGTTTAACAGAATTAAAATCAAATACACTTGATGTCTCTGTTCTACCAGCACTAGGAATAGGATCACCCGTTACAATAAGCATATTCCTTACTCCATTCACATAACCTCCAAGAATCTGTCCAAACATCGCTATTGCATTACGATCCCTACAGCATAAATGAGGCATTACATTTGTCTTAACTTCATTAATAACTTTAGTTGACATAAGAATAGAATCCACTCTAGGTCTTCCAGATGGTGAATCTGCAAAAGTAATCATGTCAGTAAGACCTTCATTCTTAAGAATATTAGCATTTTCCATGATCTTGTCAATCTTTGCATCAAATGGAGGGTCAAGTTCAACCGCAACAACTTTTTTACCTGCTTTTAATTTTTCTAAAAATTCATTTTTAACAAGTGGCTCTTTCTTATCAGCCCAATCTATCTTTTCTTTATTCTTAACAACTTTTTCTTCTCTTACCAGATTAACTTTATCTGCTATCTGTTTTATGAATTCAGGATTTGTTCCACAACATCCACCGATAATATCCGCACCCATCTCGCACATAGCTTTTATATTATCTGAAAAATAACTGCTATTATTAAGATATACCATCCTGTCTCGCACAATTTCAGGATAACTTGAGTTAGGCATTACTGAAAAATATTTGTCACCACTATAATCAATCTTCTTTAAGATATCAGCCATATGAGCTGAACCAATGCCACAGTTAAGACCAATAGAATCAATATCATCACAACTGTCAATCATATTAATAACTCTTTTTATATTAGCTCCATTCTTGGTATAGCCAAAACGATTGATACTAAACTGAGTCATTATAAAAGCATCCGGCTTCTTATTTTTTATATAGTTAGCTGTCTTTACAATATATTCTATTGATGAAAATGTCTCAAACATAAATATATCTGCACCGCATCCAAGAAATACATCTGCTATGAATCTATACTGTCCTTCCAAATCTTCATATTCATTATAATTCTCAGGAATTGGACCTATATCAGCTGCAACATATGCACTATTACCATTGTCTGAAGCAAACATAGCAAGCTTGTAACCAGCTTCAATATTCTCTTTAAGTTCTTCACTTGTGCATTTAAGAGAGATCATATTAGAAGCAAAAGTATTAGTCCTTATAAGCTTTGCACCGGCATTAATATATTCTCTGTGTATCTTCATAACTATGTCAGGCTTATTGATATTACCAGCTTCACATTCACATACATCTTCTTTGCATAAATTTGCAAAATATGTTCCAAATGCTCCATCCGTAATCAAAATATTATTTTTTAGGTATTCTCGTATATCCAAGTTTTTCCTCCCGTCATATTATATTTGCAAAATTATCTTATCACAGACTTTTTTACTGATTTTTCTATATTCTACTCTATTTATTTAATAATGTAAATCCTTGATTTGAATTAATAATATTAACTTGTCTTAACAACCTTTTTTCTCATATTCTTCTGCATAAAAAAGCATATTTTTTCTCATAATGTTATTATAAGGCAAGCTACATGATATAAGTGATAAAAACATCTCAACACATTAATCATCTATATCTATATTGATTGCTTACACGTCTCGAATGCCAACTTACCCATACAACTTCACTATATTACAAGTTCAAAAATATTAAAAGGAGGATTTCTATGGATAATAATTCAATTAATCAGGACAACAATCCTGTTGATTATACCGCACCGGCATATATGCCTTTTAATGAGAATATATATGCAAATGATTCCTACTTCGCATCATTACCAAAAGAAGATCAGGAATATATCTTATCGACTAAACATCACTTTATGTCAAGAGAAGAATTACAAAGATTTCTATATCAACGCAATGAAATGCGATAACACTCTGCAAACTCAATATGGTAGCTACTCGTAACACAAAAAAGTTTACCCCAACTCTTGACAAAGAACAAAAAAACCGGTTGCATATTAATACAACCGGTTTAAAATAACTGGGCTAGCAGGATTCGAACCTGCACAATGCTGGAGTCAGAGTCCAGTGCCTTACCGTTTGGCTATAGCCCATTAAGTTCGCCGCTCATCAGCGACGAAGATTATTCTATCATAGTGTTTTTAATAATGCAAGCACTTTTTCAACATTCTGCACTTTTTATAGTGAGAATATTGTATTTATATTGTAGCTATTGCAAAGTTCTTTTCATAGTTTATATTCGCTTATAAACGATAGGATCATCATATCCAAATGTCCTTTTTCCATTAACTTCCATACTTTCAGATACTTCTAGACAACTATCTGAAAATTTTTCCCAAAGTTTAAATGTCATTATTGGCGAAAACTGACTTGTACTGCCTCCTTCCCAGACACCATCCTTATAATGGTAAAGTGCCGGAGTAAACTTTGCAGATCTTTTTAAGGCATTAAAATCAACATTTTTCATAGATTCATATGAAAATGTATTTTTATCTTCACCTTCTGGGATTTCATAAGATGAGAGCATAATTCCATCCTCACTTTCTGTTATAAGAAAAAGATGAGGTGATGCATGACTTTTACCATTCGTCTCATAATAACTTTCCTCAACGACAAACTTACCATTAAAATCCAAAGGAAGATTTTCTATTTTATCGTTGCAAACTGTATTTACATGTTTCGCATAAGGATATATTTTTCCTGATTTTTGCATTATGTCAAATTGTTCTTTGTTGTCAAACTGTCCTGTCATCATACTAACAAAATTATTAAGTTTTGTCATATTATTTACCTCCAACTTATAATTTATAAAAGTACTTTCTTTTTACAGACACAGTATAGCACAATCTCTATACTTATGCGATAACATTTTAATATTTCTCATAATATAAACTCATCTTCTAAGTTCTTCTCTATGCCATCTTCTCTCTAATATCACTTCCACCATTCTGAATATGAACCATCTTAGCATATATTCCATTTCTATTAAGAAGTTCATCTGGTCTTCCTTCTTCACAGACTTTTCCATTATCAATCACAACAATCTTATCTGCACCAGAAACTGTACGCATTCTATGTGCTATTATAAGTACAGTTTTATTCTGTACAAGTCTTGATATTGCTTCCTGTACAAATGTCTCATTCTCAGCATCAAGTGAAGCTGTCGCCTCATCAAGCAGAATAACCGGCGAATCTTTAAGAAGTGCTCGTGCTATTGATATTCTCTGTCTCTCTCCACCAGAAAGTGCTGAACCGTTCTCGCCAATTACTGTATTATATCCATCCGGAAGCTTTTTAATAAATTCCTCGCATCTGGCTTCCTTTGCCGCTTTAATTACTTCTTCATCTGTAGCACCTTTTTTTCCTATTCGGATATTTTCCATAATTGTATTATTAAAAAGTGTTACATCCTGAAATACAATAGAATATGCTGATAAAAGTTTCTCCGGATTAATTCTTGATATATCTTTTCCACCAAGTGTTATCTTACCTGCATCTACATCATAGAATCTTGCTGCAAGTTTTGATACTGTTGATTTACCACCGCCTGATGGTCCTATCAGTGCTGTAACTTCGCCTTGTTTTGCTGTAAATGATATACCATTAAGTATGATATTATCCTTCTCATAACCAAATCTCACATCTGTAAAATTAATATCATATCTATCCGTTTCAGGTTCTTCATCCCCACTTTGAACAGGATATTCTATTATCTCATTCATTCTCTCAATATTAGCATCCTGAGCTATTATTGCCGCAAGATTCATAAGTGTTCCCTGCATTGGTTCGTATATTCGTGATACTACAATAATGAACATTAAGAATGTCATAAAGTCAACTTTTCCATTGTAAAGCAAAGATGAACCTACAAGTGCCACTGTTCCTATTCCAAATTTCAAAAGGCCTGTAGCTGATATAACATATATTGCTGTTTTTACTTCTGCTTTAAAAGACTCTCTTTCAAGATCTTTCATCTTCTTTTTAAGACCTACAAGATAATTCTCTTCGGCATTATAAGCTTTCAAATCTTTAACTGTCTCAAGATATTCCTGAAGCCCTTCTTCCTGTATAAGAACATACTTCCTCTTTGTTCTTGATATCTGTCTTTGTACTCTTTTAGAACATGCTACTATAAGAAGTGACACCGGAAGTACCCAAAGTGACGCAGCTGCAAGGCGCATATCAAAGAAAAACAGACTTATTCCTATTATAACTGTTGATATAATTGCTCCAAAAAACTGTGGCATAACATGTGAAAAACTATGCTCAAGTACTGTACAGTCTCCAAGAATCGTTGTTGTAAGATCCGATAAATCTTTTTTACCAAAATATGAAAGTGGAAGTGTTCTTAATTTTTCTGCTATATTAACTCTTCTGTGTTCACTTTCAATATATGTAGAAAAGAATGCTGCATTATATTGAAAATAAAATATTATACCAAAGACAACAATCATCGCAATACAACTTACTATATATATTATTCTATTCTCATTGCTTATACTTCCATTAACAAGATCTCCTGCAAGATAATACATTATCGCAACAGGCACCATAAGCATAATGTTCTGAATTGTCGTTATTAATGTACATTTTATAAAATCTTTTGCACCATGTCTTGTAAGTGCATACCTCTTCATAAGTCTCTCTATCATAACTGTCCACCAACTTTCCAATCGATTGTTCTCTCATATTCGCTCCACATATGTCTATAATTATTGCCAGTATCAGCTTTACTAACAAGTTCATTATGTGTTCCACGCTCATATACACTGCCATCTCTTAGTACATAGATACAATCTGCATTCTTAACTGTCGAAAGCCTATGTGCAATCATAATAACTGTCTTATTCTTGCCAAGTTCCATAAATGCTTTTTGTACTAATGCTTCATTCTCAGGATCTGCAAATGCTGTAGCTTCATCAAGAATTACAATCGGTGAATCTTTTAAAATTGCTCTTGCTATTGCAACTCTCTGTGTTTCACCACCAGACAGGTATATTCCTTTAGTTCCTATCACAGTATCTATTCCATTAGGTAATTTTGCCATTATATCATCGCACTGTGCAAGATGGAGTGCTTTTTCTATCTGTGCATCTGTTGCATCTTTTTTTGCCATCTTAAGATTCTCTTTTATTGTTCCTTTTAGTAGTCTATTATTTTGAAAAACATAAGATATCATATCATTTAACTGTTCTTTTGGAATATCTTTTACATTAACACCACCAATTAGAATCTCACCTTGTGTTACATCAAAAAATCTGTCAATTAATGCAGCTGTTGTACTCTTTCCTCCACCTGAAGGTCCTACAAATGCTGTAACTTCTCCATTTTTAATTACCATTGATATATTATTAAGTGCATTTGTCGCTGCATTATCGTATCTGTATGTTACATTTCTTAATTCTATAGAATAATCAGTTACATTCTTTTTCTTATCCTTGTTATCAAGAATCGGCATATTAATAAGTTCATCAATTCTTGTAAGAGCATCTTCGACAACCATATTATTCTCACTTGCAAATAATATCCTAGTAAATGTTGTTGCCACAATTGGCGTAAATATTAGATAAAATAAGAAATTAACTACAAACTTCTCCGTTATTACTCCATTAGCTGTCACGATAAGTGCCACTCCTGTTAAAAAAGCAAATGTACTATTAATCGCAACTTCCAACTCTATCATAGGCTTTCTACACTGTTTAGTGTATGATATACAAAATCTTCCATAATTGCTTATAGAATCTCTAAATCTTTTAAAAGTGAATACTGACTGTCCAAAAGTCTTTACAACTGGCATTCCTCTTACATATTCAACTGCTTCATTATTCATATCTTCTAATGAATTCTGATAATTTTTCATATCCTCTGCCATCTTTTTGCCCATCATGCCACCCATACACAAGAAAGCAATTATAACAGGCAGCAGACTTACCAGCCCAAGCTTCCAATCAAAGATAAACAACATTATAAGTAATGCAACCGGTGTAATCATTGCTGTTGCAGTATCTGGAAGCTGATGTGCAAGATAAGTCTCAGTTGCCGCCGCTGAGTCAGATATAATCTTTCTAAGCTTACCACTTCCCATATTCTCTATAGGCCCAATTGGAAGCTCCTTGACATGCTCAACTGCACTAATCTTAATATTAGTTGCAATTCTAAATGCAGCTTTATGAGAGCATAATAATGCAATACAATATAAAATCATACTTATAAGTGCCATTATTACTGCCATCCAGCCATTATGCACAATTCCTTCTGCCTTAGAATATTCAGGCATTACATCAAGAACCTCTTTTATTATCTTCCACAGATATACAAATGGAAAAAGTGCAACCACTGCACTAAATGCCGACATTATTATTGATGCATATGTAAAATAACTATAGCTTCCGGCATATCTCATGAGTCTTTTAAAGGCTGATTCCTTCTTTTCCTTTTTCATAACCATCTTCCTCCGTTACTGAAAACTTATAAAAAGTCACAAACTTTTATGTCTCATTCCTACTTCAACGAGTATGCTTTTGTACTGTCGAAACAGATACTACTCACAAGTTCTTGTACTCTCCATAGGCGTAAATTCCTGACTAACGTATCAGTACATATCTGTAATAACTTGAAGGTGTTATGCCACAGATTGTTTTATAACATTCTCTCCATATCTTTTAAGATTTAGAGCAGCTTGATAATCTCTATCAATTACATTCCCACATTCACATCTGTAAATACGATCTGACAACTTTAAATCCTTCTTGATGCTTCCACAACAACTACATAATTTAGAACTTGGAAAGAATCTGTCGGCAATGATTACTGAAATATTATTCCATTCAGATTTATATTCAATCTGTCGTCTAAATTCATAAAATCCTTGTTGTTGAACTGCTTTAGATAAATGTTTGTTTTTCATCATTCCACTTACATTTAAATCTTCCAATACAATAAAACTTGGTTCTCGTTTTATAATCTCTGAAGTTATATGATGTATGTAGTTCTGACGAATGTTTGTTAGTCTATGATTTAATTTTAATAAAAGTTTTTCCTTTTTGATTACATTCTTTGTTTTACAGTAGCTTTCCCCTTTCTTATTTTTTTCATATTTTCTTGATATAGAACGCTGTAATCTGCGTTTTTGTTTTTCTAACTTCTTAACTCTATGTGTCTTGTTAATGTTTTGATATTTATTACCACCAGAACATATTGCTAAATCTTTAATTCCTAAATCTATTCCAATTCCTTCATTGGATGGGACAATAGTAGAGTCTTTGTATTCAATACCCACTGTAAGATACCAGTTTAATCCATCATATTTGATACGAGGATTCGTGTACTTACAATCTGTAGGTATTCTATTATGTTCTGCAAGTCTAATCCAATTTAATTTCTGTTTATTCTTCTTTTTAGAAGTTGTAAATCCTTCAACCTTTACATGAGTATCAGAAAATTGAATCTTTATATTATCCTGATAGAAGGACGGCATGGAAAATTTACGGCTTTTAAACTTAGGAAATTTTGAATACCCCTTGAAAAATCTCTTATATGCATTGCAAGCATCTTTAATTGCTTGTTTGGTTACATTATTTGAAATTTTATTTAACCAAAGGCATTCTTCTGTTTTCTTCAACTGTGTAAATTCTTTTCTTAAATCTCCATCAGATATGAACTTGCCACCATTCTTATAATTTTCTTTTTCTCTGCCTAAAGCCCAGTTATATGCAAATCTTGCAGTATTAGCATATTGAAACAGCTTTGTCTTTTGCTTGTTATTTGGAATTAGCATTACTTGAATGGTTTTTATCATCTTTTTCACCACCATCTTCTATAAGTTCTTTTACAAATTCTCTTGCTTTATTTGCACGTTTACCTTGTAATTTACAACTGAATACAGTTATTATTTGTGCCAAATCTTCAACAAGTTCTTGTTGTTCTGGTTTTTCAGTATTGTCAATTATTTCAATATCGCAATTATATAAACTTGCTATATATTCTACTAATTCAAATCCGAATCGTAATAATCTATCCTCATAGAGAACAACTACCTTTTCAACTTTATTTTGAGATATTCGCCTGATAAGTTCTTTCAATCCTTTTTTCTTATAATTTATACCAGAACCTATATCACTAATTATCTCAAATGGTTTGCCTTGTGAAGTAAGGTACAATTTCATATTCTCTATCTGACGTTCCAAGTCATCTTTTTGTTTATTACTTGAAACTCTGCAATATCCTATTACAATTCTATCTAAATTAGGTTTTATATTCATAACTTGATTTAATTGCTCGTGTGAATAATATCTATATCCATTACCAGATGTATGGTGAGGATGAAGTTTTCCATTCTTATCCCAATTTCGTAATGTTTGTGCTGATACACCCAATATCTTTGAAAACTCATTGATAGAATAATATTTACTCATAAAGTAAATCCTCCTTATAATATTTATACTTTATTCTATCAATATAAGTTATAAAAGTCAACACTTATTTACTGCTTTTTATAAGTTCTATTTAACCGTTTTACACCTTCTTTCTATCTACCATGTCCTAAGCAATTGTAAAATACTTTCATCAGACGATAACTTATAACTTTTATTATACATTCTATAAATATGATGTTGGGGTCAAAAGCCCCAACTTTGATGCTTTTATACTTATGTACACTTCTTAAAATCTATATATCATAGCTTAACTATATAACATTGCTTTTCCTGATTATTCTACATATACAATGAATATATTCGTATCTTGTAGCATGTATATATGTATATTTTATTTTTCTATGACGTGCATTTTTTATGAATATACATAGCACAAGTATGCATATCCTAATCAAGGTATGTAAGTTCTAATTATAATTAGTTGCGTCAAACCTAAGATTTAAAATAATGAGAAACCAAGAAAAAGTTTCTCATTACATCTTTCTATTATAATTCAATCTCAAATATCTCTCGCCATCCAGCAGTATAAAAGCTTCTAAGCTGATGAAGATATAACTTTGCTTCTTTTATATCATCCTTATGTATCAGAAGTTCAAAAAATGCTGAAAACATACCACTTACAAGCATATGTTCAAGCATTGGATCAACGCTTTTAATCGCTTTGCCATCGGCCTGCATAGCATTCACAAAATCATGCGTAGCCTGAACTTCTATATCTGACATCTCGTGTATCATATTCTCGTACTTCGTACCCTTTGAGCACATAAGAATAAGACGAAATTCATTCACATTGTCATACATATAATCAAGCATATCTTCCATACAGTCACCGGATACTTTACCCATTGAGCTTTGCATCGTATCTGTATCTAACTGTTTGAATTCATTCTGTGTATCAATATACATCTTCATTATATGATTATACTGATCATCAACAAGACTTTCAAAAAGCTCTTCCTTACTCTTGTAATATCCATAGAAAGCTCCTGTTGTAGCACCAGCAATCTTAACAATGTTGCGAAGTGATGCCATCTGGAATCCATTCTTAAGAAATTCTTCCATAGCAGCTGCCTTAATCTTATCGTTAGTATCTAACTGATTATCCATTCATTAATCTCCTTACTCTATATATACATAGATAATACCACTTGTCAGAGTTTTTTAACAGTAGTTATTCTTAATTCTACTGTCTTATACTAATGATAGCAAAATAACTTCACAGCAATATAACATTGTTATATAACACTGTTATATTGATATTTATAATATAAAAGACTTTATATGTCAAGCAATTTTTACATATAAAATCTTTTTTATTATCACCTTTTTATTATTATCTTTTAATTCTCTACTTAATTGATATAATGTATTCTCATTAATATCAACTGCAACAACAATTGCTCCATTTTTAAGAGAATTAAATTCTAGCAAGAACTAATAAAATACTAATATTATATTTTTCCTTCTGACTTAAAAGCTTTAAGAAGTCCCATACAGCCATTAACAACATCTCTATATGTGTCTTCAAAATTACCTGAATACCATGGATCTGCTATGGACTTGCCTCGGAATCTCTCATCTTCTGCGTAGTCTAGAAGAAGTCTTATCTTATTCTCTGTGTCTGCTCCTGTTATTCGTATTGTATTTCGAATATTATTGGTATCTGCACATAATAAGTAGTCATAATATTCATAGTCTTCTTTTGTAACTTGCCTTGCTCTTTTAGATGCGAAATTAGTATATGCAGTCGCACCGATGCCATGTCTTCTAAGTTCTGCCTGCGCCGGAGGATAGATTGGATTACCTCTTCCATTCCATATCTCTTCTGTGCTTGTCGCAGCAGATGCTATCTCAAATTGTGATTGTATGCCACGCTTCTCTACCATGTCCTTTAGAATGAATTCAGACATTGGGGAACGGCAGATGTTGCCGTGGCAAATAAATAGTATTTTTATCATCAATTATTATCTCCCGTTGTGTCGATATTTTTCTTTATTTATGGGCTTTCTACGGATTCACAATAATATTTCTCTCTCTGTATATTCTGTCATAAGTTTGCATATCTTCGCACTTTTTCATCATCAAAAGTTGCAAAATAAGTTGCACTCTTACAGAGAGTTTTTATTATTGATTCTCTGCATTTCCTGTTGTAAATCATCAAAGCCCAAATGTGTATAAACATCAAGTGTGATGCTTATTTCACTATGTCCAACAATTTGTTGCAAAATCTTTGGATTCATTCCAGACCTAGCCATCTGCGTAATAAACGTATGACGGCAAATGTGTGGGGTTACATGTGGGAGTTTTACATCGTGTGTCTTGTTGTACTTCTCAACGATATGTTCAAAATACTTTTCCCAATGCAATGCCACCATTGGCATCTCATTCTTATCCAAGTACAGGAAACCTTGTAAACCGTCAATAACAGGTTCCTGTGTTGGTACCGTACGCTTATCTATAATCATTTTAAAGCAATCTCTTACACCATCTGCCATTGGCACACGTCTTGTCCCGCACGTGGTCTTTGTGGACTCGATAACGTACTCCATGTTACGTTTACGCTGTAATTGATGGTTAATATCAATAACCCCATTGTTTAGGTCTATATCATCCATTGTAAGCCCTACAAACTCGCTTATACGCATTCCAGTATGAAACAAGATGTACATTCCCTCATAGTAGCGTTTAAAGTGTGCATCATTCTTTACAAAGTCAAGAAATACTTCCGTCTGCTCCTCAGTAAGAGCTTCTCGTTTCTGACTGTCATTTACAACGACCGTTGTAAGCTGAAAATCAAATGGATTTTTACGGATAAGGTCATCAGATACAGCAAGCTTAAAAGCAGGGTTCACAATACCTCTAATAGCATGAATAGAGCTATAACCTCGCCCATCAGCCTGCAATTTGATAAACCATGCCTTTGCATCTGATAATTTAACTCTATCAATACGCATCTTTCCAAATTCCTCATTTTTGAGAATATTTAGAACAAAATTGTAATTAGCTAATGTGTTATGTTTTACACCTGTTTTTTGAGATATGTATTTTTTTACAAGCTCATAAACAGTTAAATCACCGCAATCGCTAACAATGCCATCAGATAAATCTTTCTGTATCTTTTTAATCTTATCTCGCAGAGCAACATCATCTTTTGCACCCTGTGGAACTGGGTCTGTTGATACCAATTTACAGCTATACACATATTTAATTTTTCCTGCATTATCGGTGTATTTATACATATACCGACCATCTTTTTTCTGGCTCTCTCCTGTTCTTAAAACACGATTTTTATTGTCACGTCTTTTTACACTCATATAGATACCTCTTTCATAAAATCAGAAAGAGCCCCGATGCATAAAATATAACACATTGGAGCTCCTATTGATACATATTTTTTCAAAGAGCTGTTACTTGCTCGTCAATATACCTTTCAAAGACTGACCTCTTAATCAATGTTTTAGAACCATTATGAATGATAAATTGAGCATCTTGATGCTCATTGATAAATTTCCTTAATGTCCTTTCTCCAATGCCAAAATATTGACTTGCTTCTTCAACTGTTAATGTATATTTTTGCCACCATGGCAATTTTATATTCCTATCTAATTCCATTTATTTCACCACCTTAATAAAACTCTGGTGTATCATCATATTGTGTCTCTTGTGGTGCTAAAGATTCATCAATTTGTGATGCCAATCTCGCATATTGATGTTGTAACTGTAAACGTTGTTGTTCTTCGATATAATCTCGATTGTAAACAACTTTTGTATCATCATCCTGCTTCTTGTCATCAATCTTATTATCACGTATTTTGTGATTCACACCATTATGGTCTGTGAATTCATACGTGATATGTTTTAAAGGCTGTCCGTTGGCTTTTTGGTCTTTTATTACAAGACCACGCTTTGTAGCTTCAACAACAAAATCGCCATATGTCTGTGACGCTGTTATTGCCTCACTCAGACGATTTTTAAGGTCAACCTTGAAGTCATAGCCATTAACTGGCTGATTGCAAACTTGGAGGTTTAAATCACGCATAAGTCCATCATTTATATGTTTTAGATTTTCAAAAAGCTTTATCTCACCTTGTAATGCTTTTCCTGTTTCAAGGTCTACATTTGGGATAGATATGTGATTGTGAACGTTATGTCCTTTACTATCTGTATGTGTCACAACATTAAACATGATGTGATACTTTTTATGCAATATTTCGCAAAGGGCAACGCCTGCTTGATGACATTTAAGCACATCATCTTGATTCTGATAATCAAGCTCCTTTGGAGAAAAACTTTGAACGATTGTAAGAGCTTCAATTGTCCTTCGCTTGTTATCTGAAAGCACGCTCATAGCCGTTTCATAAAAGCCTAAAGGCTCACATGATGCTGTCTCGTACACCGCCCTATCATTCTTTTCTTGATATGTTAAAGCTCCATGCAAACTCGTTGTAGCTCTTACATTTACTGTTGACATTATTGCTTCAACCCCTTTCCATAAATGACTTCACAAACGTCATTCATGTACTGCATAACAGCATTCAATTCATCAGCTGTCATGTTTAACTGATTTGCTTTTTTTGCAATTTGATTTATGTTAATACCGATGCGATTAAGCTCGGTTTTTATTTCTGTAAGTTCTGTAATCTGATGTGATAAATTGCTTATATTGTTTTCTTCTTTTGAATCATCTATGAGCTTTTTTATGACTGCCGATTCAGTCGATAAGCCCCATGATTTTTTCAACTTCCTTAGTTGATTTCTTTGTTTTACCGTAAGTCTCAAAGCAAACCTTTTTGTACTCTTATCTTGCTGTTCTGGCTCTGGTTCAGATACTTGTATAGGTTGCTTTTCGGATGCTGTATAGGATAAATTCGACTCTGGTTTTGGTTGTGATACTTGTACTGGTTTAG
>SAMEA104315435__coassemble_577_pt1 | contig 32180 bp, 28 predicted proteins | sample SAMEA104315435__metabat2_low_PE_020 | metagenome-assembled genome bin SAMEA104315435 (sample SAMEA104315435) | gut metagenome | biome: Monkey gut; feature: monkey-associated habitat; material: faeces | place: China | collected 2013
TTAGAAACGACACAAAACAACATTTTTTTCGCATTATTTGAATACATTCCTGTCGCATTTATGCCTGTTACGCCTCTCTCAAGATCCGACATGATTTTTTGTGCAATTTCATCATAATGTTCTGATATGATATAGGCTGCTTTAGAAAATTTAAGACCTTCTATTATTCCATCTGACACAAGTGTTACTACATATATTGCAATTACAGCATAGAGTGCTTTGTTAAGTCCAAATACAAATGCTCCGATTATTACTACTACTCCATCTACAACCTGCATAATCTGTGCTATTGTATAATGTTTACAAAATGTCTGTATTATAGCTGCTAACATATCTGTTCCACCTGTTGTCGCTCTTGCCAAGAATACAAGTCCTGTACCGGCTCCAGTTATAACACCACCAAATATACATGCAAGCACATAATCATCTCTAAGTATTGGTATCTCAGGAATTACCATAAGTGCTAAAGATAACATTGTTGTTGCAAAAAAAGTTCTTCCAATAAATTTCTTGCCTTTTATCTTATATGCAACTAAAAACATCGGAATATTAAGACCGTAGTTAGTAACCCACAGTGGAATTCCATGTCCTCCAAACGCTCTTTGTGTAGCATCTTTTACAACTATTGCAAGACCTGTAAACCCACCTGTTACAAGACTTATAGGATCATATATTACTTTTATGGCAAATCCCATCATAAAAGTTCCGATTATAATCATTAAATAGTCAATCCATACTGGTCTGTTTGTGTTAAGTTCTAAACCGTTCATAATAAATTTCCTCCAATTACTTGATAATAACGCAAAGAACTTTCTACATAATATATTAATCAAAATATTATGCAGAAAGTTCTATATCTACGTTAGTTTCTAATAATTATTTAACTTTCTTCTTATTTAATAGTATAACCACCTTTTACAAACACTACACATTCTGAAATTGCACTAATTCCTGATTGTGATGCTGGTATAAGGTATGAACAGTATTTACCAAGACTTATGCCATTAGCAGTAAGTTCTCCTTTTGTTATATTGATAATTCCGTCTCCGTTAGAAACAGCTTTGGCATTGCCTGTATAGAGAACTACTTCTGTTCCCGCATCTGCATATAATGCACTGCCTTTATTCAATGTAACTTTCTTATAATCTGCTGATGTCTTCGTTCCTGATGCACCAGAAGATGTATCTCCAAGAGATGCAAGTCTCTCATCAAGATAACTCTTGGTTATTAACGGATCTCCACTGCTTCCAGCTTCTGATGTCGCTGCGCCGGCTACCATTCCTGCTTTGAATATTCCGACAGTTAATACAGTTAATATAATAACAACAATTGCAATCTTCTTCTCCATATGTCGCCCTCCGTATTTACTGCTATACTATTTCGTCACTAGTATAGCATACTTTATTTGTCTATCGGAATACTTTTATTCATTTTTAACACAAACTATACAAATTACAAAAATCCTTCTTTGTTTTTGTAATTTATTACATTTTATCTTGTCATAGTTGTGATATACCACTTACCATTGACTTTAACAACTACATATTCATCAGTAGTTGTCTCTTTATCATCTGAACCTTTAACAGTTATCTTAACTGTAACATCATAAGCACTCTTTATTGTTCCATCTTCCTCATAATATGTGTCAATATAATCTTTTACTTCATCAAGATCACTATCTTTTAGTTCTTCTGATTTTCTTACTTTATATGTAACGTCTTTTACTTCGCCACAGTCAAGGAATGCATCTTTTAATGCTTCTAAAAGATCTTCTGATGTAACACCATATACATCCCATGTTGATGGAAGATATGCATCTTCAAGCTTTGATGCATCGTCTTCTTCTATTGCTGTACAAATATGCTGAAAAGGCTTCTCATATCCTGATGTACCACCAAATATACCTGTTATTGAATTTATATCAAAACCACCATCTGTAAAAAGTTTTACAAGAAGAATAACTAATGCTGCTACAAGTGCTAATATAACAACAACTGCTGCTATTACACCACCTTTTCCTTTTTTCTTAGGTGCGTCATTCTGCTGTTTTGTTGCTTTTGCCTGTTGCTTTGCTGCTTTTGCTTGCTTCTTTGCTTCTTTTGTCTTTTTCTTCTTACTCTTTTTAGCTGTATCTGTAGTATTACTATTGTCGAATTGTGATTGCTGCTGTGGCTGACCTCCAAATTGTGTATTATTGTCAAGCTGTGGTGCAGGGTTTCCAAACTGTGTATTGTTATCAAACTGTGATGTCTGGTTTCCAAACTGTGTATTGTTATCAAACTGTGATGTCTGGTTTCCAAACTGTGCATTGTTATCAAACTGTGATGTCTGGTTTCCAAACTGTGTATTGTTGTCAAACTGTGGTGCAGGGTTTCCAAACTGTGCATTGTTGTCAAACTGTGTATTATTGTCGAACTGTGGTGCCTGGTTGTCAAACTGTGGTGTACTTCCAAACTGTGGTGATACATTATCGAACTGTGATGTACTTCCAAACTGTGGTGATACATTGTCGAACTGTGATGTACTTCCAAACTGTGGTGATACGTTATCGAACTGTGATGTACTTCCAAACTGTGGTGATACGTTATCAAACTGTGATGTATTTCCAAATACAGATGTCTGGTTATCTGACTGTGATGTATTTCCAAATGCAAAAGCCTGATCCTCTGGCTGTATCTGACTTTCACTCTTTTCAAGACTTACAACATCACTTTGAGCATCTGTAGTATCTTTTGACTCTGTAGTATCTTTTGACTTTGTATCATCTGTTATACTATCGCTGTCTTCTATGTTATATTCCTGATCATTTTGCTGTAAATCTGACTGGCCGAATACTGGCTGGCTCTGATTAAACTGCTGTGATTCTGGCTGACCAAATACTGGCTGGCTCTGATTAAACTGCTGTGATTCTGGCTGACCAAATACTGGCTGGCTCTGATTAAACTGCTGTGGTTCTGGCTGTCCAAATACTGGCTGATTCTGATTAAACTGCTGTGGCTCTGACTGGCCAAATACCGGCTGACTCTGATTAAACTGCTGTGGTTCTGACTGACCAAATACTGGCTGATTCTGATTAAACTGCTGTGGTTCTGACTGGCCGAATACCGGCTGACTCTGATTAAACTGCTGTGGTTCTGACTGGCCAAATACTGGCTGACTCTGATTAAACTGCTGTGGTTCATGGATAACTACATTATCCTGTGACTGTTCATTAGTTGCAAATGTGTTAAATGTAAAACCATTATTATTGGTATTATCCATACCAGAATATTGATTTTCCATTACATTAGCTGTGTTTGTATTCGTATTATTAGTATTAACATTGTTGTCATTAACGTTGGTGTCATTAACATTGTTGTCATTAATATTCTGTTCTTTGTACTCAATTTTGCATCCACATGATGAACAAAATCTTGCACCCTCTTCTAAAGCGCTTCCGCACTGTGTACAAAATCTTCTCAATTTTGTTCCCTCTCTTTCTTCCTCATCATACTTTTTATACTACACCAAGGTCAAAAATATGTCAAACTTAAAGTCAAATAATGTCCGAAAAAGTATTAAGTTTTTAAATTGTCAGTACGATTATATACTTAATAGATGTTACAATATTGCAAAGGAGGTTTTTTTATGGATATTGCAGCTCTTTCAATGGCTATAAGTCTTCAGAATGTCAACAACGATGCCGGTGTTCTTATGCTAAGCAAATCACTTGACACTCTTGAGGAAACCGGTGATAACATGGTTAAGATGATGGAACAATCTGTTACACCTAATCTTGGACAAAATATTGATATATATGTATAAACAATCGTATTAACTAAGCATACTAATCATTTAAATTATTCATCCTACAAAAAGCCATCCTACTATATTAGATATAAAAATCCCCCTAAATAGATTCTGGTTAGTTACCTCGTCTACTTAAGGGAAATAATATCAATATTAAGGATGGCTTTTTATATGCTGTGAACTACCTATCACCTAAAGGTAGTGCGTTTTACGCTCTAGCTTATAAAGTAACTCTTATTCTACAATAATCCAAGTCTTTAATCTGATTCTTATGTTATAATCTCACTTTGTAGTAATCCTTGCGTTACAATAGTTCTGTCAAAATCATATATCCAACACTTACAATTATAGCAATTACAAGTGGCATATTAATAAAGTTTTCTTCTTTTTTCTTAAATGGATGATTCTTAACAACTTGTTTTATATGCTCCCATCTTCCATTACGTATACATAACCATCTATATACAATAAATGCAAGTACGCCAAATATTATCGCCATTGCAAAAAAAAGTATAAGATACATAATTACAACACTTGTCGGAAGATCTGACATCTGTACTGAGCTGTCTATTACAGAACTCATATCCTGACCTGCCACACTTTGAAACTGTTCATTTGTTATACCATCTTTAAACAATTCTGCATTCGCTGCCATAAACTTCTGTGCTATCTTAAGAATAGCCATCCACATCACTGAATTCATATTAATAATAAAATGTGCTGTCATAGATGAAAACATGCTTCCTGTTCCTTCAACCAAAAATGCAAATACAATACCAAGCACAAATGCATAAGCAAACTGATTAAAATTAAGATGCATAAGTCCAAACATAACTCCACTTAGTATAGCTGCGCCAAATATGTTATTGCGTCTAAAACTTTGAAAAAAGACTCCTCTAAATGCAAATTCTTCAAATACTGCCGGCAATACTGCCAAAAGAAGTACCTGCAATATAAATGGATAGTTATATATAGAACCAACTGTTTCCTGCAGCTCATTTTTCACAAATAGCATTGAAAGCATATTTATAAAAAGTACTACCGGAAGCATAAGAATTGCGAATAATACACATATAAGAATATTACTTATATTAAGTGGCTTATATGGTATCAGTTCACTTATCTTTTCATTATTAATCTTTAGATAGCATATAATTGGAATAAATATAAGCATCTGGCTTATAATAAGACCTGCCCATGTTGGAAGTGATGTCTTAAAAATTGTTCCAAATAGTAACGATAAAAGTATACTTCCACCTATGTAAAAAAGCAATACACACAAAAATAATGTATTTGTTTTTGATGTTTTATTCATCTTCTCATCTCCTCATATTAATGTATCCAGTGTAAGCAACCACCATAATATACAATTCTTACACTCAGTATTAACCTTGTCTATATATTAATACACCGCTTCCAGCATGAGTCTGTTATCTCTGTCTGGAAACGGTGCTGTTATAATATATGTTATTAATCTATTATTTCATTGCGATTGCTTCAATCTCGATTAAAACATCTTTTGGAAGTCTTGCAACTTCAACACATGAACGTGCAGGGAAATTCTCTGTAAAATACTTTGCATAAATTTCATTAACTTTAGCAAAATCATTCATGTTCTTAATAAATACTGTTGTCTTAATTACTTTTTCTGCTGTTGAACCTGAAGCTTTAACAAGTTCAACAAGATTCTTAATTGCCTGATCTGCCTGTGCTTCAATTCCTTCAGGAATTACTCCTGTCTCTGGTACTACTGGAATTACTCCTGATGTAAATACAAGACCATTAACTTCTATTGCCTGTGAATATGGTCCGATTGCTCCTGGTGCTTTTTCTGTACTGATTATTGTTTTCATTACTGGTCCTCCTGTTTTCTCACTATTGATTTCTCACGAACAATTATTCTGTCCTCTTTAAGTAATCTGCCGATAGCTCTTTTAAAAGCTGCTTTTGACATTCCAAAAACTCGCTTTACTGCCTCAGGTGAAGCTTTCTCTGTAAATGGGAGAATTCCATCATATTCATCAATAACTTTTAGGATCTTCTCGGCATCTGCATCAATCTGAAGATACGCTCTTTGTCTTGTACTAAGTTCAAGCTTACCATCTTCTCTTACTTTCACTACTCTAAGTGTAAGTCTGTCTCCAACATTCAACTCCGGTGTAAGTTCTGTCTTGTATATCATTCCGTTATATTTGTCATCAACGGCAACAAACGCTCCATAGCTATCGTTTATATTATATATTATTCCTTCTACTTTGTCATCCTTCTTATATGGACTATCTGTATTAAGATAATCATATACATTCATTGTCGCACAAAGTCTGTTTGATTTATCTATATATAAAGCAACTATATATTCTTCACCCGGATATGCCTTAACTGTCTGCTGCTTAAATGGTAAAAAAAGATCTTTTTCAAGTCCCCAATCTAAGAATGCTCCAAGTTTACCTGTATCTGTAACTTTTAATACTGCTGTCTCACCAAGTGTTATAAGCGGATGCTTAGTTGTTGCTATAAGTCTGTCCTCTGAATCCCTGTATACAAATACTTCTATCTTATCACCAATCTTACTGCCTTTTTCTACATTTTTCTTAGGAAGCAGTATTCTCTCTTCACGATTAATTCCATCTCCAAGGTATACACCAAATTCAGTTTCTTTTACAATCTCAAGTGTCTGAATTTTTCCTAATTCTATCATATTTCCTCCGATTCTACCTATTGTTGTTCTTATAAAAACTGTACAATAGCATAAAGTTTATTCTCCAAATTTCTAAGTTCTACTGTCCATACATCATTCTCATGAACGACATATGGAACTATAATATCATCAAGTTTTGCTGATATCTTATATTCTGCTCTTATAGTCTTAACCTGCGTATCATAAGGTATCTGGCTGTATGCCACACTTATATACTGTTCATTATTCATATGTCCGTTAGTATCTATCTGTTCATATGTAACTCTAATCTCATCTCGCTTATCAAGCACTTCCGGTCTCTTTATCTTCCTTGATTCGTAATTCATATCAAGCTTATCTTCTATACCAAATCTCTGTGCTGTCTCATTATCTATCCTATATGGTCTCATTGTATTAAGATCCATATATACCCATATAGAATTAGCTTTTACAATAATATTATCTTTCTCATCTTTTATAAAAAAATTACGATATCCAAAGAATGCGTCAAACCCATAAGCAAGTGTACCTATAGTTATATGTTCAAATAATTCCGGTCTTCTTATTATCTCTATCTGCCACGATGTAAGATACCATGCCTTTTTTTCCTTCTTCATGCTATCAACAGTTATTCCTATGTCCTGTGAATGAAAATTACTACAATCTTGCATATAATTGACTATTGATGATAATTTCATCAAACAGTTACTGTCTACTTCACTATATCTTACACGGCTCTTAAACGTATACATTACATTTCCTCTTTTCCTGAAATATATCCTTATATAAGCATACATCTCTCTTCTATTAATTGCTCTTGGATAAACGGAGTGGGTGGGATTCGAACCCACGGAACCTTGCGGTTCAACTGATTTCGAATCAGTCTCGTTACGGCCACTTCGATACCACTCCAAATAAGAAAAACTCGATTGTCTATGAATAAATATCTTTAAAGAAAAAAATCTTTAATCATTAGCGACACTAACAATTAAAGTTTTTCAAATAACAATATAAACTGGGCTAGCAGGATTCGAACCTGCACAATGCTGGAGTCAGAGTCCAGTGCCTTACCGTTTGGCTATAGCCCATCGCAACAATGACTATTATATACTAATGTGTGTAATAATGCAAGCACTTTTTTCATTTTTTCAAAAATTCTTTTAACGTCCTTTTGATGCCCTTTTAATACCTTTTAATAAACTACTCTTTAAAGCACTTTTAATGTCTTTTAATAAAGTACTCCTTAAAGTACTTTTATCCCTTCCTTGCATATATAGAATCTTAGTACATTATAATAGTCCGCATGCTAATTCACAATAATAATCCGGATGTTCATCTCGCATATTAACAAACTCCTGATATCTCTCAAGTATATCATCTTTTCTGTTTCCTGTTATAATCTCTGCATCTCTTATATTAGCAATGTATGCATAGTCTGACATATAATACATATTAAAACCATCAGGTATTTTTACATTCTGTTCCATATTACCAAACCCCTTGTCTTATTTACTATATTATCTTATTTACTATATTATCTCATTTGTGTCTATATCGTTAAACATCACTTCAAACTTAATACCATCAATACAGTTCTACATAATACAGTAATTTATTACAAGAGGTTTGGTAATATATATGATTTTTATAATGAGACTAACATCTTAGTATAACTGTCTTTTGGGTTATCAAGCACCTGTGTAACTTCACCCATCTCTACAATCTCACCATTATTAAGTACCATTACTCTGTCGCACATCTGATATATAACATCTATATCATGTGATATAAACAGATATGATAACTTCATCTCTTCTTTTAATTCAAGCAAAAGATCCATAATCTGTGCCTGTACAGTAACATCAAGTGCTGATACTGGTTCATCTGCAATAATAAATCCGGGATTCTGCATAAGTGCCTGTCCGATACTTATTCTCTGCCTCTGTCCACCACTTAATTCTTTTGGAAGTCTGTTATAATAATCTCCACTAAGTCCAACTTTTTCAAGCATCCAGATTGCTTTATCTTTTCTCTCTGCCTTTGTATAACCGCCAATTACTTTTAGTGGTTCTTCAAGAATCCAGCCTATTTTTTTAACCGGATTAAGTGAGCTATATGGATCTTGAAATATCATCTGTGGTCGTGTTGTCATATGCTTTATATCACCACTTTTATATGGAATCACGCCAAGTATTGCCTTAGAAAGAGTAGTCTTACCACATCCGCTTTGTCCTACAAGCCCCATAATCTCATTCTCTCTTATATCAAATGTTATATCTTTTAACACTTCTTTGTACTGGGCCGGTTCAAAAAGTTTCTTCTTATTATAATATCCAACATACAGATCTCTTACTTCAAGTACATTACTCATTAACAGCCACCGCTTTCTCATTCTCTAGTTTCTCCTGCTTTTGCACTTTTCTTCGTGTACGTACAGGAATTGCATTAATCAGCTCTCTTGTATATTGCTCTTTTGGTTCGTTAAATATTCTCTCTGGTGTGCCTTGTTCAACAATCATGCCGTCCTTCATTACAAGTACTTTATCACAGAATTGTCTTACAAGCTTAAGATTGTGTGTAATAAATATAACCGAAGTGTTATTATCTTCATTAATCTTCTTAATAAGATCTATTATCTGTTTTTGTACAACAACATCAAGTGCTGTTGTTGGTTCATCTGCTATTAACAGGCTTGGTTCGTTAATCATTGCCATTGCAATCATAACTCTCTGTCTCATTCCGCCACTTAATTCATGTGGATATTTATTGCATATCTCTTCTGCATCTTCAAGTCCGACTGCTTCAAGCATAGATACTGCCATATACTTCATAAGTTTCTTATCTGTCTTCTTGTGTATAACAAGTGGTTCTATTACCTGTCTTCCTATTCTCATTGTAGGATTAAGCGATGTCATAGGCTCTTGAAATATCATTCCTATCTTATCACCCTTTATGCTGCGAAGTTCAGTCTCTGACATTTCTAACATATTCTTATCATTGTCAAGTTCTATACTTCCTTGTGCACTTACACCTTCCGGTAAGAGATCTGCAACTGATAATGCTGTAAGAGTCTTTCCCGATCCTGATTCTCCAACAATCCCAACAATCTCTCCATCTTTAACAGTAAAAGAGATACCTTTTACAATTTCTTTGTTTTTAGTTTTTATTCTCAAATCTGAAACTCTTAACATGAACTTCTCCTTATACCTTCACTTAAAAGACTAAATCCAAGTATCATTAATATAATTGTAAGCCCCGGTCCAAGAGCATACCATGGTGCACTTTGGAGATATGCCTGTGCATCTGAGAGCATGCTGCCAAGACTTGCTGCCGGTGGATTAACACCTATTCCAAGATAACTCATTCCTGCTTCTGCAAGTATAGCATTGTTAATACCTACCGTAACTGATGCCAGGAATGTTGAAAATATATTTGGGAAGATATGCACAAACATTATACGTATACTTCCAACACCCATAAGTCGTGCTGATTTTACAAAATCATAATTACGATATTTTATCGTCTCACTTCTCACTATTCTTGTAAAGCTGGGAATATATATAATTCCAAGTGCTAATATTACATTGGTGATTCCAGAACCTAATACACTTATAAATACAAGTGCAAGCAGAATACTTGGAAAACCATTAATCATATCACATATTCTCATTATTATCTCATCAGCAATACCGCCAAAATATCCTGTTAAAAGTCCAAGAATAGCTCCTGCCGTACCGCTTATCACAACAATTGACAATCCTACTGTAGCTGTTGTTCCAAGCCCTTTCATAACTCTTGAGAATATATCTCTTCCAAAATGATCTGTTCCCATAAAGTGTTTTAATGATGGTGCTAAGAACTTAGATGCAGCATCCATCTTATTAGGTTCATACGGTGTATAAAAAAATCCTATTAAACTAAGAAGCATCAGTATAACAATTATCATACCTCCTGCTAATATGAAACTGTCTATCTTTTTATTCTTACGCATATTCTATATTCTCCCATATCTGTCTATTATACATATATGTTATTTTAAGTTATCATTACTTTCTCTGGTATCTTAACCACTACATCTGTATATTGTACATATAAGTTATCATCTATGTCCCTGCGATATTCTTGGATCTAATAACTGATATAACATATCAACCACAAAGTTCACAATTATTATTATAAATACTATATATAGTATTATTGCCTGTACAACCGGAAAATCTCTTGTTGATATGGATGTAATAAGCAGGCGTCCAATTCCCGGAACTGAATATACCTGTTCAACAACTATACTTCCAGCCATTACATCTGCAACAATTGTTCCAAGAAATGTTACTACCGGAATCATTCCATTACGAAGAACATGTCCATACATAACTTTCTTTGGTGCTGCACCTTTACTATATGCTGTCCTTACATAATCAGCTTTTTTCTCTTTGATAAGCGAATTACGAAGGAATCTTACAACCTGTGCGCTCTTTGATATAGCTATTGTAACAGCCGGGAAAAACATATATTTTATAAACCCTGTCATGTCTTTTGAATAGCTTATATATCCTCCTGGTGCAAACACTTTAAGTATAATTCCAAGTACCCATATAATAATTATTCCCAGGAAAAATGACGGAATTGACATTATAATCTGTGACAGTATTCCAGCTATTGTATCTTTTCTCCCTCCCGGTTTCTTAACTGATGCCCATAATATGCCAAGTGGAAAAGAGATAAATATAATAAGTATGAGAGACATCGCTGCCAGTGTAAGTGTTACTGGCAGCTTGTCTTTTAAAAGTGATGATACTTCTACTGAATAATTATAAGATGTTCCAAAATCTCCCTTTACAGCATCCTTAAGCCAATCGGCATATCTTACTGTTACCGGTCTGTTAAGTCCAAGTTCTTCTCGCATCGCTTCTACCATCTCAGGTGTCGCATCTGTTCCTAACACATTAAGGACTCTGTCTCCGGGTATTATCTCAAATACAAAAAATGTGATTCCCGAAATAATGAACAATGTAATAATGAGTGTAAATATTTTTTTTAGATAAAATTTCACGGAAATCACTCCTTTCTTTACTCAGTAAAATATAATGATGCCATATCTGTTACATATATAGGATATGCTTTATATCCTGCAAGCTTCTTATTAATGGCAACTAAAAGTGGTGGATCCTGAATAAATACTGATGCAGCTTTTTCTGATAGAATCTCCTGCATACGTTTGTAATTCTCAATCTTCACTTTCTGATCTGTTGTTGTAGATACTTTTGCACATACTTCATCAAACTCTGCATCTGAGAAATTAATAAAGTTATTATGTGCATTTGTCTCGAATCTTGCTATAAGATATCCTGGTGCAAGCTGTCCTGCAAGACCAATTACTGTTGACTGGAACTTTCTATCTGTATATACATCAGATAACCATGCACTCCATTCAATAGGTTCAATTGTTGCATTAATTCCAACAGCTTTTAACTGTTCTACAATTATCTGTGCTGTATCCATGTGGAACTGATAACTTGCCGGCACAGTAATTGTCATATCAAATCCATCCGGATAACCTGCTTTTGCAAGAAGTTCTTTAGCTTTACCTATATCCTGTTTATATGCATCACTAAGATCTTCATAATAATCTGATAATCCAGGTGTCATACATGAGCCTAGAGCATATCCTTCATCACCTGATACAAAGCTTATAATCTCTTCATTAGATATTGCATAATTCACAGCTTTTCTCACATCTTCATTATCAAATGGAGCTTCTGCATTATTAAGGAAAAGTCCCTGCACAAGGTTCTGTCCATTAGATTCAATATTAAAATCTGTTGAAAGTTCGTTAGCCTGTTCTGATGTTAAATGTGAAAAAACATCAATTGTTCCGCCTTTTAATTCAAGCATAGCTGCATCTGAATCCGAACATATCTTAAATGTTACTTCATCAAGGTATGGAATTCCTTCCACATAGTAGTCTTCGTTCTTCTCTACAACAAGACCTTCCTGTGGTGTATATGACACAAATTTAAAAGGACCAGTTCCTACAGGTGCTGTTGCCTGTTCATCATAACCTGCTGGAATAATCGCTGCTGTTAAATAGCTGATTAATTCAGTATCAGGTTGTTTAAGAACAACATCAACTGTCGACTGGTCCACAATATTAACCTCTTTAATTACACTTAGTGCTTTTATTAATGGCGTTCCATCTAATATACCAGCACATCTTTCAAGTGAATATTTTACATCTTCTGCAGTAACAGCATTGCCATTATGAAACTTTACACCGTCTCTTAATGTAAATGTGTAAGTTAAGAAATCATCTGATATCTCATATTTACTTGCTACCGCCGGAACTACATTTCCGTCTGCATCTGCCTTAACAAGGCCTTCAAAAATGTTGAACAACACTTCTTTAGTTCCTGCCGCTGTTGCTAAATGTGGGTCAAGACTGTCAAATTCCTGTTGTACACCTACTACTACAGAACCTCCATATACAGGTTCTGCCTGAGAAGTTACGTCAGAAGATGTTCCTTCATTGTCATTGTTCTTGTCACCTGCACATGCGCACAGTGCAACAGTTAGTGTTAATGTGATTAACATTAAAAGGCTCTTTTTCAAATTAAAATTAGCTTTTTTCATGTATTCTCCTCTTTCTTCTACTTCTCATTATTCTATTGTCTTGTATATTGTATACTATATTCAGATATACATCAACACTTTTTTCTTATTTTTTTATTTTTTCAAATTTTCGATCTCTTCTTTTTTACTTGTATAAGATGGTCTGTCTTCTAATATATATGCTGTTTTACTACAGTTATATAATGTAAGAAGAAAATATACTGTTCCTGCAAGCATTACAGGATATAAGATAGAAGCAAATTTATCACCGATAAGATAATCAATAAAATTAGCAAGAACAACTATTGCGAATATAACAGCTGAACCTCTCATATTCTGCATATTCTTTAAAGTTCTGTTAATCTTAGCTTCAAGCATCATGCCTTCCATCATATAGAATCCAAGATACATAAATGCCATAGTTCCAACTGCTGATAGTATTCCATATATTGCATAATGAAACATACCTATATTGACATTGATAAGTATCTCCTGACCAATATATGTAATCAGACCAATTATTGTAAACTTGGTAAGTTTCTTGAATAAATTGTTTCTCGTAGGGAATTTTTTAATTGTTGAAAAGACTAATCCATAGCCGATAAGATCTGTTAACAAGTCAAAATTAAAAGATCCTATTTTTACAAAATAATCGAATGCAATAAAAAGCATTCCTATGCAGAATATCATTGTCTGTTTTTGATATTCACTGGCTTTTTCAGCCGCTTCTTCTGGTGTCAAGTTCTCTGGTAACATGTAAAAACCTCCTGTGTTGTAATCTGAAAAATCTCCTGTCATTACAGGTTCTTTTTTTAATAATATGGCATAATTAATTAAAGCCATACAGTAATATTATATCAGACAAAATATAACTAGACTATAAAATAAGTATAAAATATAGTAATCAAGAAAAAAATCCTCAAGCAAAAAGTGTGGGAAGGTGCCACTAATTTATAACACAAAGAGCAGATATACCATATAGCATATCTGCTCTTAATTATACATATTTTAAATCAATACATATTAAATCAATTCAATTTTAATTACCTGTCTTGTCTTCTACAAGATTTATTAACTATTAGTTGTAGATGTTAAAGTAAACTTCTCCAGGAATAATATTCTTATCACAATTTGATGTAATAGTATTTACTGTGCTATTTACAGTACTTCTGATTGAAGACTGTGTTGATGAACCTGGTGTTGAAACTTTGATTCCACTTGGTAATTTATCAGATGATTTTCCTGAGAAACCATTGATATTGTTGAATTTTGTAATTGTAAATGGCTGGATATAGTAGTTATATCCATTATCAAATGATACACATCCATCAAATGAAGCTGTTACTGAACTATTGTTGTTATCGAAACCTTTGTTCTTATGTCCAAATGCTAAACAATGAGTTACTGTTCTTACACAGTCTTTTGTTGTATTAACTGAACCATATTTGAAACCATTAGGGTTACCTTCGTATGAAGAACCTGTCCATGCTGATAATGAGAGTGTTCCATTACTTGTTACTATAAAGTTACCTGATGGTAATGAGAATTTACCATTCTTGTAATTATTAGCAAAGTTAGAATCTTTCTTCATAATAAGTTCTACAAGTAATAAATCTGTGTCAAGTGCGTTACCGTTGTCATAATCATATTTACCTGTGAATACGTCTGGATTACCATTATTCCAACATGCACATTCTGTATATGTTAAGTTATATGTAAGACCATCTTTCTTATCATATGAATCCCAACCATCATCTGAGTTATCCCATGCATAACATCCATAGAATGTATTATTCTTACCTGCAGCAAGCTTAGGTGCAAAACCATCAGCATTACCACCGATTGTATATACGTCACAGTTTCTATAACTATATACGAAGTTGATTGCATTGTTATATGCTCCGCCAGTAATCTGAACACCGGCATCGTTGTTATATCTTACGATACAGTTTGTAATTGCATTATCTCCTGCTGATTTACCTTTAATCTGGATACCATTATCTGGAGCTTTCTGGATAATTAAATTCTTAATTGTATATTTGCTACCTGTAATTCTTACACCAACCTGACCATCTGATGTACTCTTACCAATATAATTATCTCTAAATGACTTAAAGTCAAGTACAGGATATGAACCATCGCTGTTAGGTACACCAATAATCTGTACATTTGCATTTGATTTTTCTAATGCAATCTGTGCTGTACAATCAAGTGTTGTACCCTGAACATAGATCTTACCGCCACCAGCTTTTTCAGCTTTTGAAATTGCACTTACAAGTGCGCTATATGATGTTACTACTGTACCATCTGATGTATTAGTTGATGAACTTGAACCTGATGAACTGCTTCCACTGTTGCTTCCTGATGAACCTGAACCTGATGAACTGCTTCCGCTGTTGCTTCCTGATGAACTTGAACCTGGTTCTGTTGTTGCTTCAAAGCCCCATACCTGACAAGTATTCTCATAATATGTCCACTGACATACATTACCACCATCTGATGTTGAGAAGTTATATACATCAAGTGACTTTTTATCTCCACTAACTTTTGTTAAAATACCATAACCATTTTTAGCACTTACTGCTTTGAATAACTGTGGATCTAAGTTGTTATTACTCCATACCTGAATATTAGTACCATCGTTGTTCTCACCATTTGGTACGTCAAGCATATATCCTGTTCCATTCTTTAATGTGAAGTAACCATTACCTTTGTTAGTAACATACCATTTCTGACCTGCTACACCTGTTCCTGTTCCCTGCTCTACATTAGCACCGTCTTTACCACTATTACCAGCTACCTGAAGGTACTTCTGACTATTGATATTCTTAATATAATACCAACCATCTGAGATATTGGCATATTTAGTAACTGTTGTTGATGAGTTTGATGAACTACTTGAACCTGAGTTACTTGATGAACTGCCTGAATTTGAGTTGCCTGATGAACTGCTTGAACCTGATGCAGTATCTACCTGTATCTTATATATATCAATTCCACTTCCTGCTGAATATAAATATAGAGAACCGGCACTTCCCTTGTATGAATAGCTCTGTAAAGCTGCACTCTTAGTTGCAGAAAGAGTAGTTAACTTTTTACCATTTGAATCTGCTACTACAAGATTACGAGTACTTGAACCTGAACTTGCTAATACAACTTTAAGAGTTGAAGCTCCTGATACTGGTACTTTTACTGCTCTGTAAGATGTTGAACCTGTTCCACCTAATGCAAGTGCATAAGTATATTTAGTTCCACTTACTGTAGCATTTTCTGTTTTTACACTCATCTTCTTAGAGCTTGTTGCTATAAGACCTAGACCATCAACTGTCTTTGTAGATGAGATTGTTCCCAGATTTTTAAAATTATTGCTTTTAAAATTCCAGGATGATGATGATGCTTGTACATCTTTGTTATTATTGTATACGAATACTGATGTTACTGCTGTAACCGCACATAACGCTACACAAAGAAGTTTCTTAATAGATTTCTTCACAAAACTTACCTCCGCTATTTAATATAGATACATTATATGTAAAAACTGTTTTTTAGTATATGGTTTTTTAGTACCTAATTTCTGCACAAGAACTAATACTTTGGTACTACACTTTTTGTGCATTTTTAAGTTTTCTCGTAATTCCGACAAAAATATTGATTTTTACATGCATATTTTTTATAATTATATGCAAAGCAAATTTTTTTTACCTATGGAGGTCAATTTTCATGAATATAAATTTTGATGATGATATAAAAACTGTCAAAGATTATGTAGTTTCTCTTAGAAGATACTTTCATATGTATCCCGAAACTGCATTAAATGAATATAACACATCTGCAAAAATCAAAGAAGAACTTTCATCTCTTAATATTCCTTTTAAGGAATTTGGTAACACAGGTGTTGTCGGTTATATAGGCAAATCAGATTATGAGATTGCATTAAGAGCTGACTTAGACGCACTTAATGTAACCGAGATGAACGAATGTGAATACAAGTCAAAAAAAGAAGGCTATATGCATGGCTGTGGACATGACGGTCATACAGCTGCACTTCTTGGTGCTGCTAAGATTCTAAAAAAACATGAACAGGAACTTAATATAACTATTCTTCTTCTCTTTCAGCCTGCTGAAGAAAACTGCATGGGTGCAAAACTTGCTATTGAAAGCGGACTATTAGAAAATGTAAAAGCAATCTTTGGCATCCATATATTCAGTGATATTCCTTATGGAACTGTATCTGTTACTAAAGGTCCAAGAATGGCAATAACTGATCGCTTTGAAATCAATATAAAAGGCAAAGGCGGGCATGCAGCCAAACCTCATCAATGCGTTGATACTGCCATTGTAGCAGCTAATATGCTTCTTGCTCTGCAAACTATTGTAAGCCGTAATGTAGATCCTGTTCACAATGCTGTTGTAACAGTAGGTAAGATGACTGCCGGAACACAATACAATGTCATCGCTGAAAATGCTTCTCTTAGTGGAACTGTAAGAACATTCTATGAAGAAGATGCACAACTTATAAAACAGAGAATTGAAAATATTGCTTCATCAATAAGTCAGACATATAATGCAAAAGCTACTGTTAACTATGGTCTTGCTCTTCATCCGGCTGTAATCAATCCTGATAATCTTACTGAACACTTTGTCAACTATCTTAACAATCAGAAACTTGATTTTACACTAAAAGACACACCACCATTAATGCTTGGTGAAGACTTTTCAAGTTATCAGGCTATTCTTCCAGGTATATTCGCATTTGCCGGCGGTGGTTTTAATGATAAAGAGAATTATCCTAATCATCATTGTAAGTTCGACTTTGACGAAAGAGTTCTTATAGATGCAGTAACTTTACATCTTAACTTTGTTAATATGTTTAATGATGCAAGCAGGAGAAACATTGTTATATAATGATAAATCGTAACTTTTATATCGTTTATCCAAAGAGGTAGCGAACAGTTACATATAGAGCGTAAATATGCAAATCTACAAATCTACAAATCTACAATAATATTAATAATTATTACATTATAAAACAATGTAATAATTATTAATATCAAGTAAAAAAAGGATTATGACAGACATCTTATACCTGTCATAATCCTTTTATTATATACTATTATATTCCTCGCCAGAATCACACTCGGAATATCTTTAATACTTTGAATTTTTATTATATACTACTGTGTTACTTCACCTGTAACTTCAATTCCATCTTCTTTATCAGAATCTTTTTCACTATCTGCATCAGTTAACTCTTCGCCATGAGTTTCTTCATTAACATCTGTGTTATCATCTGATTTACCTCGTTTTTCGTCATCATTTCTATCAGTATTCATATCATCTGAATCATCTTCTATACTAGGAGTTTCCTTTTTCTCTTCTAGTTCTTCACTATCAGTTTCATCACTCTTAGTTATCTCAAAATCATCCGGATCTTTATCATCATTCTTAATATAATTATCAAAAATCTTTACAAATATATATGAGTTAGCAAATGCCCATATAGCTATCATAAATAGCATAAGTGGTGGAATCATATATACTGCAAACCCTGCAATAAGTGTTATTGCAATTACTCCGATTGTAGCAGGAAGATGTCTTACTGCCATAAACATTGAATTGCGTAAAATTCCTTTTATAGTATTCTCAAACTTTGCAAGAACAGGAAATACATATAACAAAGTTATAACAGCAATAAATGCTACACCGAGCATAACTGCAAAGAGAATTCTATATATATCATTTCCCTGTACAATTCCTGTATTATAAAAATATTTTATATCTACTGTAAGTACCAGTGCAATAACCGCAAATATAAGTTCAATTATTACTCCCTGCTTAAAATTCATCTTAAATGATTTCCAAAAGCTTCTCCATAGATAGCCTTCTTCATCTCTTACTGTTTTTAATGTTATGTAATACACTGCTGTAATTGTTGGCACAATCGTAATAACCGGTATACAAAATACTAAAGCTATCATTCCCAGCATAATAACATCTGCCACTTTAGACATAAATCTGAAAAAAGGGCCATCCAAATTAAAAATACTACTCATGCTAAACTCTCGCTCTCCTTTTTTATAATTCAATGATACCCAGGGCAAAAGTTCTGAAAACTCTCGTGCCTGCACGATAAGACTCTTTAGCTTATGACCCTAACTTCTTTCAATTATATAGGATATATAATAAAAATGCAAATAATCATACAAATTTTATTAAATTTTCATAAATACATTTTTTATACACATTTTTATGCTATGATATATAGCATATTTGCTGTTAATATGCTATCTTTTTGATGTTCTACTCGTATATTATCACATATTAAGATTACTACGACAGATTCACTCTAAGATATCATAATTATATCTTGATGTACTCTCGGAATCTTCTAAATGAAAAATTCTGAGATAAATTTTTGATATGCAATAACATTTTTGCAGTGCGTATATGGTGTGTACGACGAGAAAATGGAAGCAGCATATCGGAAATATAGCCAGAATTATTTGTTTAAAGAAGATTCCGAGAGTACATCTTAGTTTATGGAGGATTTTATAATGAAGGATGAAAAAAAAGAGGTGGACAATTCATCTCACAAATTTAAAAATTACTGGAAAAATGAAGGTGCCAAACTTAAAGAGATGACATTTGGTGAAAAGATCTCATATATCGTTGAGTACTATAAGTATTATTTCATAGCAATTCTCATTGTTGTTCTACTCGTTGTAGGCATAACAGCTTCAATTAAACATAATGATTATAATACTTATGTCAATGTCTATCTTGTTGATAATTCAATATCTTACGAGAGTACAGGATATCTTGTTGATGATTTTGCCAAATATGCAGGCATTGATGGTATTAATGATCGTGTTGTCGTTGACTCAACGCTTACATTCACACTCGAAAGATATAATGAATATGATACACAGGCTGTATATAAGTTCATGGCACTTATCGCTGATGCTTCAATCGATACAATAATATCTAATAAATCTATCGTCGATTTTTGTGCACCATCAGAGACTTACTTGGATCTTAGCACATTATTGCCAGAAGATTTCTTAAATGAGCACAAAGACAGATTATATACTGTAACATTAGAAGATGGTTCAACTATTGTTGCCGGAATAGATATAAGTGGACTTGATATTATAGATAAATGCCATATAACACTTGATGAACCGGTTATCAGTGTAGCTGCTAATACTCCTCATGCTGATAATACTGTTAAACTTATCGAATTTCTTTTTGAATAATTAGAACACATTGAGCAATTAGAATATGTTAAATAATTAAACACATTGAACAATCTTGAGTAATTAAGATATTCTAAATAATTAAAACACGTTCAACAATCTTAAACATTTAAAATATACCAACAAAAACACGTTCAATCTAAGTAACAATAATGTGCTTAGATTGAACGTGTTTTATTGATGCTATTTATATTTTACAGCCTTACATACTTACATATGCGTTTCGCCTAAATATTCCTAACTACCTTTTTATATATGTTTCATAATATTCTAAGTGGTAGTTCTTATTCTTAAATATATCAGCTTATGTCCTGTTAATTCTACAAAAATAGTATCTTATATAATATTCTTTGAGAACCACATATAATGTTCTCCATTAGAATCGGTTGTCTCGCCTTTACATTCAAAACCAAGTTTGTTAGCAATTCTCATAGAAGCTTCATTGCGTGGATCTGTAAATATATTAAGATTCTCTATATAAAGTCTTTTAGCTGCATAATTAATAATCTCTGTAATTACTTCCGTTGCTATATTGTTATTCTGATATGCTTCTGCTATAACATAACCAAGTTCTACCTGATTCTCACCACATACATCTCTGTTCTCAAGCCCTGCACGTCCTATAACTTTACCTGTTTCTTTAAGAACAACAACCCACATTCCATATCCAAAGAATTTGTATTGATTCTCAATATATGATTTAGTGAACTCTATCTCATCTTTTATATTGCTATAAAGTGGCTCAATATACTTGGTAACATTACCTTTATATATTCTATAAAGTGCCGGAACATCATCGACTGTTATCTCTCTTACTATAGTTCTCTCAGTCTCGCATATCTGAACAGGATATCCAAAATGCCTGCAATATACTTCATATACAAATTGATAATCAAGTTCATCATATCCTTCAAAAAGCATATCACAAAGACTAAGATCCTGCTTTCCGGAACCTGGATTAATATATCCTATTACCGGTATCCCTGCATTATATGCTGCTCTTTGTCCATTATAAGAATCTTCAAAAATAATACATTCATCATTGCATACATTAGCTCTCTTTGCCGCTTCAAGAAATATATCCGGTGCCGGCTTGGGATTAGGAACTTCTTCTCCAGATACTATATAGTCAAAAAACTGAGCTATTCCAACACCATCTATCACTTGTTCTATATAATCTCTTGGTGATGATGATGCGACAACAAGTATCAGACCATGCTCTTTTAGATCTTTTACAAGTTCATATACTCCATCTATCTTACGATATCCATTTTCTCTAATAAGTTCTGACTTCATATCCGCAACAAGGCTGTTAAGATATGGAACTTCTTCCACAATTCCATATTTTTCCCGGATACATTTCCACATATATGGATTAGTTGTGCCAATAAACTGTTCATAATATTCATCATCGAATTCATATCCAAGTCCCATAAGAACTCTTTTAACGGCTTCTTTATGCATCGGCTCACTGTCTACAAGCACTCCATCCATATCAAACAATACTGCTTTCAACATCTCTCTCATTCCTCCAATAATTACACATTCTAGCACACATATTGTTATTATTAAAGACATATTTTTTACTATTTTAGTCTCTAAAACACCGGATTGTTAAAATGTCTTTTTTATGCTATACTCATAGAATATATTTTATTTTGAAAGGTGGTAATAACATTGGCACAGAATCCAGTTGTTACAATTACAATGAACAATGGCGATATTATGAAAGCTGAATTATATCCTGATATCGCTCCTAATACTGTTAATAACTTTATCAGTCTTGTAAAAAAAGGTTTTTATGATGGACTTATATTCCACAGAGTCATTAAAGGATTTATGATTCAGGGTGGAGATCCACAAGGTATCGGTATCGGTGGCCCAGGTTATGCAATCAAAGGTGAATTCGCTATGAACGGTTTTGATAATGATCTTCGCCATACAAAGGGCGTATTATCTATGGCACGTTCAAGTCATCCAGATTCAGCAGGCTCACAGTTCTTCATTATGCACAAAGATTCACCTCATCTTGATGGACAGTATGCTGCTTTTGGTAAAGTCACAGAAGGTCTTGATATCATAGACAAGATTGCATCTGTTAATACAGATTACAGTGACAAACCTCTTACACCACAGGTTATCAAGTCAATGACAGTAGATACTTTTGGTATTGACTATAATGAACCTGAAAAAGTAGAAGATCTATTCTAATTCATCTATTGACAATAATTATCTGGTACACAGCAATCTATAATCTATGTACCAGATAATCATTAATGTTGTTTCTACATTCATTTTATACAATTCTATTCATACTATTTTAGTCTTTCTACACTCTATATGCTTAAAATTCACGTCATTCTAATAACGTATTAATGTACATCTTCATATTTTGTTCACATATCATTAAATAAACCTTTACATTCTAAACATTATTTCTTCACTTCTAACTTATATAATAAAACCATAAGTTAGATGAAACGTAGTAAGCAATTACTACTTCACATATTTGAAAAAGATTTTTTTTCATAAATGGATCGAAAGATTCATTCCTCCCTTTTTTTATACCACAATTCTTCCCTTTTATTAATTGTGGTAAATAACTTCCTTTCAAAGAAGCTTCCTAATTTGGAAGTTTTTTTGTGTTTATAGGCTTTTTATGATTTAAATATTTATTTGTAAAGCTCAATTGTAAAAATAGTGCTGTCATTAATATATTGTTGACGCACACTATACTGTGTGGTACGATATATGTACAGGAGGTACAGTACATGAATATAGATGATTGGAAATCACAGATAAAACGAGGAACACTTGAGTTTTGCATTTTGCTTATGATTCGTCAACAGCCCTCCTATGGCTACGAAATTATTAGCACATTAGCAAAATATCCGATTATTGCTGCTAAAGAGAACACAATCTATCCGCTATTGAGAAGATTATTGAAAGAAGAATATATCTCTTCATCTTGGCAGGAAAGCACAGAAGGCTTGCCTCCGAGAAAATATTACTCCATTACAGATAAAGGAGAGGAATATATTGCAGCAATGTCTGTCCAATGGGAGAATTTACTTGATGCTATTAACGAAATAAAAGGAGAGTAATCATGGAAAAAATATTAGACGAATATCTTGAGAAAATGGAAAAATATTTGAAACCTATTGTTGCTTCGGAACGAATCGACATTATAAAAGAAATCAAAAGTGAAATGCAAGAATTACAAAACAATGATATTCCTGCCGAACAGATAATTGAGCGATTAGGCGACCCAAAAGATTTAGCAAAAGCATATCTTGGAGATTTACTTTCAAAAGAAAACAAATTTAGTTGGAACAGATTTTTGATTGTATGTGCCTTTTATGGTTTAGTAGGATTTTCGGGAATGGTAGTTATTCCTTGTTTAGCTATTATCGCCCCTACTTTTATCCTTTGTGGCATTATATCTCCACTTTTAGTTGCAGTAAAAATGATTAACTATATATTTGCTTTGGGAATTCCTTATGTAGAGAACATCTGCGTTATTCTTGGTGGAATAGTTACTTTTAATCCGATAATTGAATTTATTATATCTCTGGTGATTAGCACTCTGCTTTGTTTGTTAGGACGGGGAGCATGGAAATTATTGGTGCTTTATTGTAAAAAAATCTGCAAAACTGCAAGCAGTTTATCAATTTGAGGGTATTGCTTATGAAATGTATTTTGTTACATGGCTTAGGTCAAACTCCATCCGATTGGAATGATACAGTCAAAAATCTTGATGAAAATTTTGAGATTTACTGCCCTGCTTTGTTTGACTGGCTACAAGGAACAGAATTTTGTTATACAAATTTGTATCAAAGTTTTGAAAAATATTGTGAGCAGTTTTGTGAACCTTTGGTGTTAGGTGGACTTTCATTGGGTGGTATTCTTGCTTTACAATATGCAATAAATCATAGCGATAAAGTTAAGTCTTTGATTTTGATTGGAACACAAGCTTCTATGCCTAAAAAACTGTTAAAACTTCAAAATATAATCTTTCGATTTCTACCAAATATGGTATTTCAAGAAATGGGGGCTACTAAAAAAGAAATAATTTGTCTTTGTAATTCTATGCTGGATTTGGATTTTACGCAAAACTTGAAGTATATTCGTTGCAAGACAATTATCTTGTGTGGCAAGAATGATAAGGCTAATTACATCGCTGCTACACAGCTAAAAGAGCAAATATCAACCTCTGAATTTTTAGTTGTACCTAATGCAGGGCATGAGATAAATAAGGATAATCCATATGAATTGAGTGAAATAATCAATACTTTTTTATTGCGTTAACCACATCATCGTATCTGTAAAATCATTGCGACTATATTTGTAGTTATTTACGAAGTATAAAAAAAATCCCATTGTTTCGGCTCATAAGAGCAAAAACAATGGGATTTTACATACTGTTTTGATATTTGCTAGGCTATATGCCTTGAAAAATCAAGAAATTTGGTAAGATTAAATTTTTAACCGTAATTAATCAAATACATATCCCTTTATAAGTTCAAATGTATCTCTTACACCATCTTTATGTGAACGTTCATAACCATGAGATGCATATACACCTGCACCGATTAATCCATGTCTTACATCATATCCTGCATCAAGTGCTGCATCTGCATCTGATCCATATCTTGGATAGATATCAACAGCATAATTAAGTTCATGTCTTTTAGCAATCTCAATTAGTCTGTTAACAACATCAAAGTTATATGGTCCATGACTGTCTTTTGCACATATTGATACCATATTCTCTTTACATGCAAGTCCATCACCAACACAACCCATATCAACGGATATAATCTCTGTAACACCTTCAGGCATTGATGCTGAACATCCATGTCCAACTTCTTCATATACTGTAAAATGTAAGAAAATATTTCTCTCTGGTGTGAGATTTTCATCTTTTAGATATTTGGCAAATCCAAGTAAAATTCCTGCACTTAGTTTGTCATCAAGGAATCTGCTCTTAATAAATCCACTCTTAGTAACTGTTGTTCTTGGATTAAATGCGACAAAATCACCTGTTCCAATTCCTAACTTTTTAACATCATCAGCACATGATACCAACTCATCAATTACAACTTCCATTGTATCAAATGTTCTCTCTGTTGACTGATATGATGGATTAACATGTATTGAAGCATTGCTAAGCTGCATTGTACCATCATATACTTTGCCATCTCTTGTTAATATCTTAACTGTCTCTGCTTCTATATTATTAGGATTTATTCCACCAAGATTAGTAATCTTAAGTGCACCATTACCTTTAACTTCATGCACCATTCCACCGAGTGTATCAATATGTGCGCCAAACACAAGACCGTTCTCTTTATCTTTACCCGCAAGGTTGACAATTACGCCACCTTTAACTGTCATCTTAGGTTCATATCCCATTGTGCTTAACTCATTCATAAGATATTCTGCTGCATGTCTTGTATATCCCGTAGGACTATCAATAGCAAGAAGCTCACATGTCTTCTCAACTATATAATCTGTATATTCATTCACTGTCATAATAAGCTTTGGCAGCAAGCCTTTATGCCGCCACTCCTTCCTATATTTTTACGTCTTAAATTATACTAATAATATTTGCAACAATAGCCTTATAATCTTACTATATCTCAAACTATAATCTTCTTCAAAATCTTAATTAGCAGATACTATATTCTTGATAATCTCAACCATCTTATCCATTGATTCAACCGGTATATATTCATACTTACCATGGAAATTATGACCGCCTGTTGAAAGATTAGGACATGGAAGTCCTTCGTATGAGAGTCTTGCACCATCTGTACCACCTCTTATAGGAACTACAACCGGTGTAACAGATGCTTTTAACATAGCTTCTTTTGCTCTGTCTATAATCTCCATATGTGGCTCAATCATCTTCTTCATATTGTAATAGCTGTCCTTTAATGTAAGTTCAAATGTACCTTCACCATATTTATCATTAAGATAATCTGCTACTTTTGTCATATATTTCTTTCTATTTTCAAAGTTATCCATATTATGATCTCTTATGATATAGACTGCTTTTGCTGTCTCTTCATCTCCATGCATCTCACATAGATGATAAAAACCTTCATATCCTTCTGTATGTGCCGGAATCTCATTAGCAGGAAGCATTGAATTATACTCAATCGCCATAAGGATAGCACTCTTCATCTTATTCTTCGCTTCACCGGGATGTATATTAGCTCCCTGAACGTTAACAACTGCTGCAGCTGCATTAAAGTTCTCATATTCAAGTTCTCCAAGTGCTCCACCATCAACAGTATATGCAAAATCTGCTCCAAAGCCTTTTACATCAAAATGATCCGCACCACAACCAATCTCTTCATCAGGTGTAAATCCTATTACAATCTTACCATGACTAAAACTTTTATCATTAATAAGTTCTTCTGCTGCTGTAAGAATCTCAGATATTCCTGCTTTATCATCTGCACCAAGTAATGTTGTTCCATCTGTTACAATAAGAGTCTTACCTATATATGATAAAAGATGAGGAAATTTCTCAGTCTCCATAACAATATTCTTCTGATCATTAAGTACTATATCGTTACCATCATAATTTTCTATAATATGTGGCTTTATATTAGCACCGCTCATAGCAGGTGCAGTATCCATATGTGCAATAAGTCCTATTACAGGAAGTTCTTCCATTCCTTTAGTCGCTTCAATATAGCCATATACATAACCATTTTCATCAACTTTAACGTCCTGTATTCCTATCTCATTCATCTCTTTTGCAAGTACATCCGCAAGTACTCTCTGCTTATCAGTACTTGGACAAGTTGTACTATTCTCATCTGACTGTGTATCAAATGATACATATTTTAATAATCTTTCATATGCTCTCATATCCACTTTTCTCCTTAATATTCTATATTTAGTAAGCATTTACCACACTAATAGTTGTAAAACAGCCTTATATTCTTATCATATTACAAGCTGCTATCTTATACAAAATCAGTTTTATAATTGCTTATCTATGTCTAAATACTAAACTTATATCTCATTAACGTCAAGATTAATCATCGAACCTACACGTTTCGTTCTTATTCCGTTACTATAAGTATCTGTAAGATTAATTCTGTAACGCATATATTGTCCAAAAACATTACGAAGCCTTACTACAATACTTCCTTTTTCATTGCCTGAATTCATATCACTGCAAAATCTTCTAAAAGCAGCCGCATCATCTTTGTGGACAATATCACCAAACAGTAGTGTCTTTATCACACTTCTACCTTCAAACATACCTGCAAAAATATATCTGTCCGGTTCAGTTCTAAAATTAAATCCAACACCCTGTCGCCATTCAAAGATAAATGCATCAGAATGTTCTACTACAATCTTATACTTATGCTCATCATCTGATAGATTATCCTCATATCTGCGTTTTTCTTCTTCAATTCTCTTTCGTTCTTCTAACAGATCTATCTCTTTTGACTTCGTAACATTCCTGTGAATTGTATACATCTGTCTTCTTCCATCTTCATCATAAAAATATGTACTGGCTAAAAGCCAATATATATTGCCCAATCCATCTCTTACTCTGAATTGTGTAACCTGTTCTTCTTCTCCATCTTTATACCTAGAAACAACATTTTCAAGAGCAAGCATCTTTTTTACTGCCAATCTATCTTCTTCTACAATATATTTTTGTATAAATTCATTAAACAGTCTGTCATAATCTCCTGCTGCTTCTTCAATAAATATAAGATCCATACTAAATCTATGAATCGTACAGATTTCACTTTCAAAATCATATTTTATTACAATATCACATGCTTTTCTAAAAGCAAATTCATATTGCATAAATTCAGGATTAACTTCTCCATAACTTCCAAGTGTGCGGGTAATCTTCTTATTCATGTCTCTCCATCCATCTCTTGTATATCAGACATTTGATGTTAATATAATTCTGTCTAATATCAATATTGTATATTAATGCTACTTGTATATTTTACACTTTACTACATCATTCTTCAACCGTATTTTTGGGGTCAATTTTTTATTCTTCTTTTATTCTTCTTTTCAAAATAATATAACTATTTATTCTTGACGCTTTAACACTAATACATAATCATCGCCTAATTTAGTTACCATATACTCCTGGTTTTCATACCAAAATGAAGTTTCTACTGTTAACGGAGGATTTTCATCTTTTTGTTAATTTTTTATTGTAAACGTAAAAGACAGAACCATATAATCCGGTTCTGTCTTCATATTAATCATATTTACAGGGTATATAAGATACTATTAATCTTCTATATTATACTTCAAACATTAAATCGCCATATGATGGAAGTGGCCAAATCTCTTTGTCTACAATCATCTCAAGTTTATCAACAGGTGCTCTTAATTCATCCATTGCTGTCTTAACAACATCTCTGTAGTATTCAGCCTGTTCTTTACCATCTGGCATTGCTGCACCTTTAGCCTGAACATCTGTAAGTTTTGCAAGTGCAACTTTTGTATCACTAAGAAGTGCCTGTGTCTCTGTAAGTAATTCTGTCTGAACGCTTACATCTGCATCTGGTAAAGCTGCTGTTACTTCATTAATTGAAGCTGCAAGCTCTGTTGCGTATGTAATAACAGCAGGTATTATCTGTTTTGAAGCCATATCAACCATTGTTAATGCTTCAATATTGATTGTCTTAGCATATGTTTCATATAATACTTCTGCTCTTGATTCGAGTTCTGCTTTTGTAAAGATTCCGAATCTCTCAAATAATTTAACTGACTTATCTGTTGTAAGTGTCTCAACAGCAGCAACCATTGATTTGATATTTGGAAGTCCTCTTCTCTCAGCTTCTGCTACCCATTCATCTGAATATCCATTACCATTGAAGATAATTCTCTGATGCTCTGAAAGATATTTCTTAATTAAATCATGTACAGCCATATCGAAGTCATCTGCTTTTTCAAGGATATCAGCTGCTTCACAGAATGCTTCTGCTACGATTGCATTAAGTGTTGTATTAGGGCTTGCGATTGAGTCTGCTGAACCAACCATACGGAATTCGAACTTGTTACCTGTGAATGCGAATGGTGATGTTCTGTTTCTGTCTGTTGCATCTTTTAACAGATCAGGAAGTGTACTAACACCTGTCTCTAATCTTCCGCCTTCTTTACATGATGCAGCTTCACCTGTCTCAACAAGCTGTCTTACAACATCGTCTAACTGTTCTCCAAGGAACATTGAGATAATAGCTGGTGGTGCTTCATTAGCTCCAAGTCTGTGGTCATTACCAACATCTGATGCTGACTGACGAAGTAAATCTGCATGAACATCAACTGCTTTTACGATACATGCAAGAACTAATAAGAACTGGATATTCTCATTAGGTGTCTCACCTGGCTCTAATAAGTTAACGCCATTGTCTGTTGTAAGTGACCAGTTATCATGCTTACCTGAACCATTAACACCTGCGAATGGTTTCTCATGAAGAAGACAAGCAAGGCCATGTCTATGAGCTACTTTCTTCATAGTCTCCATAATTAACTGATTGTGGTCAACTGCAATATTAGCTGTCTCATATACTGGTGCAAGTTCATGCTGTGCAGGAGCAACTTCGTTATGCTGTGTCTTAGCTGTAACACCAAGTTTCCATAACTCATTATTTAAGTCTTTCATGTATGCACCAACACGTTCTCTGATTACACCAAAGTAATGATCATCCATCTCCTGTCCTTTTGGAGCTGGAGCACCGAATAATGTACGGCCTGCATATATTAAATCTTTTCTCTGTAGATATTTTTCTCTGTCAACAAGGAAATATTCCTGTTCTGGTCCAACTGAAGCTGTTACTTTTGTAGCTCCTGTGTTACCAAATAATCTTACGATACGTAAAGCCTGCTCACTGATAGCTTCCATTGATCTTAGTAATGGAGTCTTCTTATCAAGTGCTTCACCTTTATATGAACAGAAAGCTGTAGGAATACAAAGAATTACACCTGTTGCATCTTCTTTTAAGAAAGCAGGTGATGTGATATCCCATGCTGTATATCCTCTTGCTTCGAATGTAGCACGAAGACCACCTGATGGGAATGATGATGCATCTGGTTCACCTTTTATTAATTCTTTTCCTGAGAATTCTGTAATCATTGTTCCGTCTGCATCTGGATGTGTAACGAAAGCATCATGCTTCTCAGCTGTGATACCTGTTAATGGCTGGAACCAGTGTGTATAATGTGTTGCTCCATTCTCTACTGCCCAGTCTTTCATTGCCTTTGCAACTACATCTGCTGTCTGAAGTGATAATTCTCCACCAAATTCCATAACTCTCTTTACTTCAGCAAATGTTTTTTTAGGAAGACGTTCTTTCATCTTCTTAAGAGTAAATACGTTCTGTCCAAAAATTTCTTCAACGTTAAATGCTTCGCTCATATTCTTCATTCCTTTCAACTTTATCAATTTTTTCATAAAAATAAATATCCAAAATATTTTTATTCTCTCAAATGAAAACATATTACACATACTTTTGCATAAAAATAGGCACTCCTAGCTTAGTAGGAACGCCTTCGTTCTAATTGTAAATACACTGATGTGCAAATCTTATTTTGCTTTCTTAATGTTTCCACTGTTAATAAAATAAACCATTTTCAAACAAAATGCAAGCTATTTTTGAAAAATAATTTATTTAATTAATTAATCGTTTTTTATAAGTTTCATTAATAATAGTTTTTTTTAATTATATTTAGCTTTTAGAACATTTAACTTAACAAAATTAAGTCTATGGCATTTAATTTTGTTAAGTTAAAATGTTAAAGTCCATTAAATCAATTTTTAACCCTTTTAGCAATAACTACGAAACGCTGTGTTGAATCTCCTGTACAAGTGGATAGTGTTATAAGCCTGTCATCTGAATATATGCTTACCCCGGTATCATACAGTTTTATGCTATTTATATAATCTCTATAAGCTGTAAAATGTGATTCATCTGTAAAATCATATGTATATATCATCTGATCTGCAGGATCTACTACCGCTGTTGCTACAATGTTATAACAGTACATTCCTTCCTGTGTAAATATATCTATTATACTATGCTCATTATAGTAGTCCTGTGACTTATATCTCTTAAGTTCTCCAAACATAGTCCCATTCTTCATATTGTGACCATATATAATTGCATTATCAGCTTCAAATCCATTCTCTACTCTTGCATCAAGGAATATTGTTCCTGCACCATTATATGTTCCATTAATTGTATGAGTGAGATAATAATCATTATCACTTCCCTGTACAAGTGGATAACTTATCTGCGTTCCATTAATAAGAATCCAGCCACAGGCATCATTATTAATATTATATAGACTGTCAAAGTCAAATATAAATTCTTCTTCCGGCTGTGTAACTTCAACTGTATCAGCAACTGTCTCACCATCTGATAGTGTTACTGTCTCTTTTACAGTCTCTTTTGTCTCGAATACCTTATCTGTAAGGTCACTATATTCTTGTTCGCCTTCCCTATATTCACTATATATGGATATAAGTTCATATGCTGAATAGCAGAAGACACATAATGCAACTGCCATTACAACATATCTGATTATATTGCCAACCTTACTGTTTTTTTTGCTATCTTCTGATTTAATACTATCTTCCGATTTATTGCTATCTTTTGATTCAATACTATCTTCTGATTTATTGCTATCTTCTGATTTAACTTCTGTTTTTATTGCATTACTAATATCTTCTTTTTTCTCAACTGTATTCTCATTATCTTTATCCATAAAAACCCCTAATCCTTAATTTTTTATCGTCTGAAACAAATCAAAATCTTCAATCTCTGTAATATGTATATCTTCATTTA